>Ga0081539_10000214_pt1 | contig 135110 bp, 110 predicted proteins | sample TabmetS4T2R2_FD_71023 | JGI IMG/M metagenome (GOLD analysis project Ga0081539, IMG submission 71023) | Tabebuia heterophylla rhizosphere microbial communities from the University of Puerto Rico - S4T2R2 | ecosystem: Host-associated > Plants > Roots > Rhizosphere ... | reverse complement strand
CGGTCGATCGGTTCCGAGGTGGACGTCCGCCGCGGCGCCGACTCGCCGGGGGCCACGTACGTGTGGTCGTAGTGCGCCATCAGCACGTCCCGCGCCGCGGCCAGGTTCGGCGCCCAGTACTGCGCCTGCCCGTTCGGTCCCATCACCCGGTCGTAGCCGCCGATGCCGAAGTTGTCCTCGGCGGACACGCCACCGGAGAAGTCCAGCGCCTGCTTGCCCGTCAGCACCATGGCCGAGTCCGGCGTCATCACCAGGATGCCCTTGGTGTGCATGAGCATCGTCGCCTCGGCGTTCCAGTACGGCTGCGCGCCGACGTTGATGCCCGCGACCACGATGTTGATCTCGCCGCCGTCCTGGGTGAACTCCACGATCCGCTTCAGCGCCGCGGCCACCCAGTCCATGTTCTCCGTGCCTGACTCCATGGAGACGCGGGCGCCGGAGGACAGGGCGTACCACTCGACCGGCACGGCCATCCGCTCCGCCAGGTCCAGCGCGGCGATCACCCGCCGGCACTCCGGCTCGGACAACGCACCCAGCGACTTCGTCGGGTCACCGAGCAGCACCACCCGGGTGACGCCGTCCGGGTGACGCTCGGTCGGCGTGGTGACGACACCGGCGACCATCGCCGCCTTGTTGCGCCCCTTCGGCCGGTCGACCGGCACGAGCGTGTGCGTGGCGTCCAGGTCGTGCTCGACGAACTCGCCGAGCAGGCCGGTCAGCTCGTACGGGTACACCGTGTTGCGGCTCGCCGCGCGGAGCACCTTCTGCCGGTAGTCGTCGAGCGGCTCGATCGGCTCGTCGGAGGGCTCGCCGATGGTCAGCGACGAGCCGCCGGTGGCGTCGAACGTGATGCGCACGGCGATCTTGGTCAGCTGGCCGGTCTGCGCGTGCCGCTGCCGCGCGATGAACTCGATCTCCTCCAGCCCGGCGCCCGCCGTCGTCGGCAGCACGCGCTCGGCGATCATCTCCAGCTCGGCGCGGGTGATGTCGACCGGCGGCCAGACGTAGACCACGATCCGGTTGGTGTTGACACGTTTGCGTGACGGCCGCCGTGACTGCGCGCGACGGATCGAGTCGAGGCAGGTCGCGATCGTGTCCTCGGCCGTGGGCAGCGCGACCAGCCGGCCGTCGTGCTCACGCAGCTCGGTCAGGTCCCGCACCTGGGCGAACGCGACGAGCCGCTCGTCCGACGAGTTCTCGCGCGCCACGCACTGGAAGAGGTACACCTCCTCGTCCGAGGACGGCAGCCGGGTGAGGTCGAACTTGCGCAGCCGCTCCAGCTGCATCCGCTCCGCGATGAACGGGTGCAGGCCGCGGATCAGCCGCTCCTCGTTCATCCCGGTGGTGGACGGCCGGAACGTGACGTGGTGGTGCATCACCGCGCCGCCGCGGCCCGCGATGGTGGCGGTGAGCCTGCGCACCCGGATCGGCAGCGGGTGCGCGCTGACGACGTCGTGCAGCGCGGCCGCCATCGCGTCGGAGTCCTCCGGCTGGTCGTCCCAGGCCACGTAGATGTCGGCGTCGAGGGTGTTGTCACCGTTCACCAGTTCCGCGAGGCCACGCAACGCGTTGCCCAGCGCGTCGAAGCCGACCGCGGCGGACACGAGCCACACCCCGGCGCGCTCGGCGACCACGAACTCGCAGCCGGCGGCGGCCATGGTGCGGACGCCGGTGAGGCCCTTGTTGCCGTAGTACCGCCTGGTCAGCACCTCCAGCATGACCGAGTTGTCCAGGTCGGCGCGGGCGAGGCGCTGGCCGAGCAGCCGCACCAGCGGCTCGGTGCTGCGCACCATCTCGGCGATCCGCGCGGCGCGGTCCGGCGCGGCCGGGTTGGCGTCGAGGTGGCGCAGGTGCTTGCGGATGTCGGCGTAGACGCGGGCGCGGTTGCGGCGCAGCAGCGGCTGGCCGAACCAGGCGAACACCACGCCGCGCGCGAGGTCGGCGATCACGGGGAAGCGGACCTGCGTCGCCGCGACCAGGCGCTCCAGCGCGAGACCGGCCGGCTCCCGCAGCGTCTCGTCCGGCGGCACCTCCTCCAGCCACGCCCGCAGCAGCGCCGTGACCACCGCGGCGTCGGCGGCGGAGCGCTGCAGGGCGAGGAAGATCCGGAACACCGCGGCTTCCAGCTCCGGCGTGCGTTCGAGGTCCGCCACGCCGTAGTGGCCGAGCGCCGTGCCCAGCTTGGCCTGGAACGCCGCCGGCAGCCCGGCCCGCTCCACGTCGAGGCTCTGCAGGTAGGTGTGGAAGTACTCGCGGGCGCTGTGCACGTGCCCGTCGCCGCCGCCGTCCTCACCGGCCGGCCGGTTGCGCGAGAGCTCCGCGAGGTCGGCGAACACCTCGACGAGCCCCAGCTCCTCGGCGAGCGGGCGGTAGCCGTCCTCGATGGACGCCCGGCGCGCGGCGAGGTAGTCGTCGAGCACGCGGCGCTCGTCGTGCGGGTCGACGTCGAAACCGAGCAGCAGGCTGCGCAGGTCCTCCTGGCCGCGGGTGGCCCGCGTCCGGGTCGGGACCGCCGACGGCGCGGCGGGCAGGTCCAGCTCGACGGCCTCGCCGGCGGCCTCCTCGGCGGCGTCGTCGGCGAGCGGCTCCAGCCGCAGCAGCGCGGCGCCGGTCTCCACCTGGCTGCCCACCGACACGACGCATTCCTTCAGCCGTGCCTTGAACGGCGCCCGCAGCACCGTCTCCATCTTCATGCTCTCGAGCACCAGCACGGGCGCGCCGGCCTCGACCTCGGCGCCGACCTCCAGGGGGGTGGCGACGACCAGCGCGGGTGCGGGGGAGCGGACCACGCCGCCCTCGTCCCGGCTGACCCGGTGGGTGATGCCGTCGACCTCGACCAGGTGGATCGGGCCGTGCGTGCCGGTGAGCAGGCGGTAGCGGCTGCCGTTGACCAGGATCTGGCCGGTGTGCTGGTCGTAGCGCTCCAGCTCGACGTCCGCGGTCCGCACCTCCGGGCCCGCCTCGATGCCGACGCGGAACCGGTGGGCGCCGACCCGGGCGACCCGCACGCGGTAGCCCGCGCCGCGCAGCTTCAGGTCGAGTGGCCGGCCGCTCTCGTGCCGGACCTGCGGGCGCCCGCCGAACGCGGTGGACAGCAGGCGCTGCCGCTCGGCGCGTTCCTCCTCCTCGTACGCCTCGATGGCGGCGGCCGCGAGCGCGACCGCGGAGTGGCGGTGGGAGACCAGGCGGCCCTCGGCGCGGACGCGGTCGATCCAGCCGGTGTCGGCGCTGGCGTCGATGACCTCGGGCTGGTCGAGCAGGTCGAGCACGAAGCTCTTGTTGGTCGCGCCGCCCTCGATGATCACCGTGGTGTCGGCCATCGCGCGGCGCAGCCGGCCGAGGGCCTCGTCGCGGTCGCGGCCGTAGGCGATGATCTTGGCGATCATGGAGTCGAAGTCGGCGGGGATGGTGTCGCCCTCGCTGACGCCGGTGTCCACGCGGATGCCGGGGCCGGCGGGCAGGTCCAGCCGCGCGATGCGGCCGGGGGAGGGCGCGAAGTCGCGGTCGGGGTCCTCGGCGTTGAGGCGGGCCTCGATGGCGTGCCCGCGCTCGACGGGCGGCTCGCCGACCAGCTTCCCGCCGGACGCGACGTGCAGTTGGGCCTTGACCAGGTCGAACCCGGTGGTGGACTCGGTGATCGGGTGCTCGACCTGCAGGCGGGTGTTGACCTCGAGGAACGCGAACAGCCGCTCGCCGGGGTGGTAGAGGAACTCGACGGTGGCCGCGCCGCGGTAGCCGACCGCGACGGCCAGCCGCTCGGCCGAGCCCTTCAGCTCGGCGACCTGCTCCGGCCCGAGGACCGGCGACGCGGACTCCTCGATGATCTTCTGGTTGCGCCGCTGCACCGAGCAGTCCCGCACGCCCAGCGCCCACGCGGTGCCCTGGCCGTCCGCGATGACCTGTACCTCGACGTGCCGGGCGCCCGTGACCAGGCGCTCCAGGAAGACGATGCCGGACCCGAACGCGCGCGCGGCCTCCTGGCTGGTGCGCTCGTAGGCGTCCTCCAGCTCGTCCGCGCTGCGGATCACGCGGATGCCGCGCCCGCCGCCGCCGGCGGTGGCCTTCAGCATCAGGGGGTAGCCGATCTGGGCCGCGGCCTCCTTGGCGGCGTCGAGCGTCTCGACCGCGCCGCGGCTCCACGGCGCGACCGGCACGCCGACCTCCTCGGCGATCAGCTTCGCGCCGATCTTGTCGCCGAGCTTGCGCATGGCGTCCGGGTTCGGCCCGACGAAGGTGATCCCGATCCGCTCGCACAGCTCCGCGAACGCGGGGTCCTCGGCGACGAAGCCCCAGCCGACCCAGGCCGCGTCGGCCCTGGTCTCCACCAGCGCGCGCTCCAGCACCTTCAGGTCGAGGTACGGGCGGGCGGAGGCGGGCCCGAGGTCGTAGGCGACGTCCGCCTCGCGCACGAACGTGGCCGTACGGTCGACGTCGGTGTGCAGTGCGACGGTTTCGATGGGCTTCGCGGTCTCCGCGGCCAGTTCCCGAACGGCGTGGATGAGCCGCATGGCGGCCTCACCACGGTTGACGATGGCGATTCGACTGAACACCCGACGAGCCCCTGCGTGTGAGTGGATGTGACGGGGCGAGTCTATTGGCCCCCGTCCTCGTCCCAGTTGAAGCTCGGTATAGCCGTGACCCAGTAGAGTGGTGGTACGCGTCAGTACCACGCTCGGGAGGGGACGCTCGTGCTCGCGGAATTGACCAAACCGGCGGTGCGGTGGGGCCTGGCACACGGGTTGCCGCGTGCGGCTCTGCGTGTCGCGGCCCGGCGGGGTGACCTGCAGGCGCGGCTGTTCGTCGAGGGCGGCACGACGCCGACACTGGGCCTGACCGGGCTGTTCGACGAGGTCCGGGCGGAGGGGCCGCTGTCGCGGGGGAGGTTCAGCTACCTGACGGCGAGCCACGCGGTGGTGCGGCAGGTGCTGGGCAGCAACGACTTCCGCAGCGGGATCGTGCCGGCCTCGGGGGTCCTGGGTCGCCTGACCGGGTGGTCCGCCGCGGAGTTCCTGCACCCCGTGGCACCGCCGTCACTGCTCGTGACCGAGCCGCCGGACCACACCCGGTATCGCAAGCTCGTGACGCGGGTGTTCACCGTCCGTGCCGTCGAGAACCTGCGGTCGCGGACGGAGGAGATCGCCCACGAGCTCCTGGACGCCGTCGCACCCGGGGACCCGGTCGACCTGGTCTCGGTGTACTGCGGGCTGCTGCCGGTGACGGTGATCGCGGAGATCCTCGGGGTGCCGCCGTCCCAGCGCCGGCGGGTGCTGGAGATGGGGTACGCGGCGGCGCCGAGCCTGGACATGGGGTTGCCGTGGCGGCAGTTCCGCCACGTGGATGCCGCGCTGGCGTCGTTCGACCGTTGGCTGGCCGAGCACCTGTCGTACATCCGTGCCCATCCGGGTGACAACCTGTTGAGTCAACTCGTGGCGGCCCGCGAGGACGGGGTGGGACTGACCGATCTCGAACTGCGTGCCACGGCGGGCCTGGTCCTGGCCGCCGGCTTCGAGACGACGGTGAACCTGCTGGGCAACGGCATCGCCCTGCTCCATGCCAACCCCGCCGAGCTCGCCAGGGTGCAGGACGACCCGACCCTGTGGCCGAACGCGGTGGACGAGATCCTCCGCGTCGACCCGCCGGTCCTGCTGACCGGCCGAACGTGTGCCCGGGACACGTCCGTCGCCGGCGTCCACGTGCCCGCGGGCGCGGTGGTGACGACGATCCTGGCGGGCGCGAACCACGACCCGGCGGTGTTCGAGGACCCGGAGGTGTTCGACGTGCGGCGCGCCAACGCCCGCGACCACATCTCGTTCTCGGCCGGCCGGCACTACTGCCTGGGTGCGGCGCTGGCCCGGATGGAGGGCGAGGTCGGCCTGCGCGTGCTGTTCGACCGCTTCCCGAACCTGCGCCTGACGCCCGGCGCCACCCACCGCGACACCCGGATCCTCCGCGGCTACGAACACCTGCCGGCGGTGCTGAAGAGCTGAGCCCGTCACGGGCAGTCGTCGACCCAGGTGTGCGACCGGACCTGGGTGGCGTCCGGGAGATCGACGCGTTGGCCGGGTCGCGCGCAACCCACGGGGTCCTGGTATTCGGTTTCCGCGAAGTAGACGACCGCGCTACCGGTTTTCGTGCCGTTGTACAACGACCGTGCGCCGTGTTCCGTCCATGAGCATTTGACTGTGCCGCTGCTCCAGTCGGGATCAAAATCATCCCAATTGCACGGGAGGCCGGTGCCGCCTTTGTCGGGCCAGAAGCAGATATCCCCGTCCGGGCACGCCCAGGCGTCCGACGTCGATGCGGATTCCTCGGAGGAGGTGACCGCGGAAGTCCAGATGTGGACGATGTTGCCGACCATGTCGGCCGCTCTGGCGGGGTTGGTCACGACCAACCAGACGACGAGTGCGAGACCCGTGGCGCGGAGAATGGCGACCACCGGATGCGAGCCGCCGCCGGTGACGACGACACAGCTCCTGGCGGCCACGACCAACAACGCGATGACCACGATGGCCGCGACGGGCAGCACCAGGAACCAAATCCAGCTCATTCCATCACTTTAAACGGCGATGGCAGTCGTCCTGAACTGATTGTTTTCCACCGCTGAATTTCCGGTGGGAGACTTCCCGTCATCGCGATTAGTACGGGTTTCTGGTGTCCTGTCGGGCCTGCCCCCTGGCGTCCACGTGCTGGGAGGCGCTACCGTCAACTAGAACACGTTCTAGTTGCGAGGTGGTCATGAGGTTCGGGATCGTGCTGTTCACCAGTGACCGGGGGATCGCGCCCGCGACCTGCGCCAAGGCGGCCGAGGAGGCTGGCTTCCACTCCTTCTACGTCCCCGAGCACACCCACATCCCCGTCCGCCGGGACGCGGCGCACCCGCACACCGGCACCGCGGACCTCCCCGACGACCGGTACCTGCGCACCCTCGACCCGTGGGTGTCCCTCGGCATGGCGGCCGCGGTCACCTCGACCATCCGGCTGGGCACGGCCGTCGCGCTGCCCGTCGAGTCCGACCCGATCACCCTGGCCAAGACGATCGCCACCCTGGACCTCCTCTCCGGCGGCCGGGTCACGGTCGGCGCCGGCTTCGGGTGGAACACCGACGAGCTGGCCGACCACGGCATCCCCGGGAGGTTCCGGTACACCGCCCTGCGTGAGTACGTCGAGGCCATGCGCGCATTGTGGACCGAGGACGTCGCCTCCTACGAGGGCCGGTTCGTCTCCTTCGGCGGCAGCTGGGCCTATCCGAAGCCGGTCCAACCGCACATCCCGCTCCTCGCCGGGGCGAACGGCACGGAGCGGACGTTCAGCTGGATCGCCGCCAACGCCGACGGCTGGATCACCACCCCGTACGAGAACGACCTCACCGACCAGGTCAACCTCCTGAACAAGCACTGGGCCGACGCCGGGCGTGAGGGCAAGCCGTACATCGTCGCGCTCGGTGGCCGCGCCGACCCCGAACGGGTGGCACGCCTCGCGGCCCTCGGCGTGGACGAGGTGGTCATCGGCGTACCCGACAAGGACGAGGACGCGGTGCTGGCGTTCGTCGCCAAGATGGGTGGCCGCCTGCACCCCTAGCGCTCGCGGCTCACCCAGGCGGAACTCGCCGTCCGGCTCTACGCGTTCCCGACCCCGTAGGCCCGGATGACCGTCTGCGTCACCGTGTTGCCGCCGGAGTCGGTCGCGTGGGCACGCAACGACACGTACCGGGCGCCGTGCGGGTGGGTGATCTCCACCGATCCGTCCTGAGCGACCGTCACCGGGCGCCAGGTCCGCCCGTCGTCGAACGACGCCTCGACGGACAGTGCCGTGACCGTGGCGGGCGGGGCGTTGTACGGCCGCTGCACCGTGACCGGGATCTGGACCGGCCCCGCGCTCACCGTGTTCCCCGCGGACAGGCCCGGCGGCGCGAAACGCACCGCCATCAGCGGCAGCCCGACGCCGCCCTTCCCCTTGCCGCCCGGGTCCTCGGGCGGCCGCACCGAGGTGAACGTCCACACGCACGACACCCGCGTGGACAGGGTGGACACCGCGGACCGCCGGGCCTGGACCTCCAGCCGGTAGGCCGCGAGCTCGGGTGGCACCTCGAACTGACCCACCCCCGGCTGCGCGACCTCCCCGACCCTGACGCCCTCCCGGTACAGCACCGTGCTCCCGGAGTCCACTTCGGACACGCCGAAGCGGTCGAGGCCGGCGTCCGCGTACAGGGGGAGGTTGAGCGCGACCAGGTCACCGAACCGGCTGGCGAACTCGCCGTCGGCGGTGAACGACGGCCCGAACACCGCCGAGTTCCAGTCCTCCGCATAGGTCCGCCCGGGCTCGTGCGACACCGGTCCGCCGCTCACCACCGTCTCGGTCTGCACCTGCTTGTCCACATAGGACCACTGCTGCAGCTCCCCGGACCACCGCGCGCCGTCGACGTTGTGGAACTCCGTGCGCGACAGCGGCAACCGGAAGCCGAACCCGAAACCACCCGCCACCCCGGCCCGCGGCTCCCGCGCGATCCACAACTTCGTGCCCCGCTTGCGATCCGCCTGCGCCCGGTACGTGGAGACCACCGCCGCCAGGTCGCGGTCCGCGATGTGCCGGGCGAACCCGGTCGGCACGGCGCCGTACGCGAACCACGACAGGTGGTACGACACGGCGCTCCGCGACACGTCCCCGTGCCGGTCCGGCACCGCCCACACCCCGCCGAGGCTCGTGACCAGTTCCTCGTCCGGCACGGGATCGCCGACCTGTCCCGAGGAGATCCGGTCGAACGTGTCGCCGAGCACGCCCGTGGTCAGGTCCCCGTCCGGGGTGAACCGGCTGTACGTCACGGCCACGGCCTGCGGCACCACCCGCGGCCGGTCGAACGTCACCGACACCGGCCGCGCCGTCCGGGCGTCCAGCACCACCGTCGTGTCGGCCCGCACGTCGACGACCGGGTGGACCACCTTGGCGGAGTCGAACAGCGTGCCCCGCGGCGTGCTGATCGCGGCGTCCACGTGGTACCGCCCCGCACGCACCCGCAGCGTCCCGGCGCCGCCGATGCCCGGCACCGGGCGGAAGCGGTACTGGTCGAGCCCGAACACGAGGGCGTACGCGTCGTCCGTCGGCGTGCCGGTGGCGTCGAGCGTCCGCAGGGTCAGGTCGTAGCTCTCCGGCTCCCGGTCCACCGCGACCGGGGTGTTGACCTGGACGGCGCCGTCCGTGGCCAGGATGTGCGTGCCGAACGTGCCCTCCGGTGCCGGCACGGCCGTGTTCACGGTGACCACGACGTCGGCGGTGCCGCGGGGCGGCACGGTCACCTCCGGCGGCGAGAGCCGGAACATGCCGTCCGGGGCGCCCTCCGCGAGGCGCAGGCGCAGGTGCCGGGGTTCGGCGCCGGCGTTGACGTAGCTGACCGTCCTGGTCACCGTCTCGTCGTCCTCGTGCGGCCAGCTCATCCGTCCTATCGAGACGGTCGCGGGCGAGGCGGACACGCTCTGGCCGACCGCCCTGGCCACGTCGACCCGGCCCGCGCCGTCCTCGTACACGGCCGCGGAGAGCGGCTTGGCGGAGCCGACCAGCGCCGCCTTGAGCCGCGGTCCCGTCCAGTCCGGGTGCTGCTGCGCCAGCAGCGCCGCCGCCCCGGCGACGTGCGGGGTCGCCATGGAGGTGCCGCTCAGCGTCACGTACCGGTCGCCACGCTCGCCCCGGCCGGAGTACCGGGACAGCGCCGCGGTGATGTCCACGCCGGGCGCGGTGATCTCCGGCTTCAGCGCGGCGTCGTGCACCCGCGGGCCGCGCGCGGAGAAGCCGGCGAGTGCGTCCTGGTCGTCCACCGCGCCGACGGCGAGCGCGGCGTCGGCGCTGGCCGGCGAGGAGACCGTCTCCGCGCCGTACCCGCCGTCGTTGCCGGCCGCGACCACGAACAGCGTGCCGTACCGCGCGGTGAGCCGCTCGACCGCGACTTCTAGCGGGTCGTCGGCCGCGGTGTCCGGGCCGCCGAGGCTCAGGTTCACGACCTTCGCACCGGCCGCCGCGGCCCATTCCATCCCGGCCAGGATCGCGGACTCGGGACAGCCCGAGCCCGCGCACACCTTGCCCACCAGCAGTTCCGCACCCGGCGCGACGCCGGTGTACGTGCCGTGCGAGGCACGCCCGGTGCCGGCGATGGTGGACGCGACGTGCGTGCCGTGCCCGTCCGTGTCGCGAGTGGACGGATCGCTCGTGAAGTTCCTCTTCGCCCGCACCCGCCCACGCAGGTCCGGGTGCGTGTCGTCGATCCCGGTGTCCAGCACGGCGACCGGGACGCCAGCCCCGGTGTAGCCGGCCTGCCAGGCGGTCGGGGCCCCGATCTGCCGCACGCTCACGTCCAGGCTCGGCCTGCGGACCCCGTCGAGCCAGACGCGACCCGTCCGGGCACGCCAGAACTCGGCCGTGCTCCGCTTGGGTTGCCGCACGGCCATCGAGTCCAGAGTGGACAGACGGTGCGTGACGGTGGCGTCCGCGGTCTGTCCACCCTGGACGATCAGGGGGATGTCGGCACCGCCACCGTCGCCGTAGCCGTCCCGCAGCAGTGCCGCCACGTCGAAGAGCCGCTCGTCGACCTGCCCGGCCCGCACCGCGGCCCACGCGTCGTTCGGCACCACCAGCAGCGAGTCGCCGGCCTGTGTGGTGGCGAAGTGGACGTGCTCGCGCCCCGGGCCCGGCTGGACCTGGGGCACGAGCTGCGTGCCGACCCGCCGCACGGTCACGTGGTCGCCGGTGACCAGCGTGACCGCGCCGACGAACCGGCTCGCCACCTCGGGTTCGGGGCTGGCCGGTGCGGGCACGGGTGACCAGCCCACCACGGCGACCGCGGCGAGCAGAACTGTGGACAGCCTCGCCGCGATCGGCACGGTGCCTCCTGTGGGGTGGATCAGAACGTGAACGCCTGCAGCTCGGCGATCCGCACGGTCTGTGCCACCGTGGGGTTGCCGGTCGTGCAGTCGCTCGTGGAGCGTGGATCGTTGTCCCGGTCACCGGCGTAGTCCGGCCCGCCGGTGCACTGGTTGGCGACCACCCGGATCATCAGGTGGGTGGCCACGGTCGGCCCGATCCGGAACGACCGGGTCGACAGGTCGGGTGCCGTCGGCCTCGGCACGCCGGCCGGGAACGCGTTGCCGGCACTGGTGAACACGCGCCGGTAGCTCGCCGGGTCGGCGCAGTCCGCGGCCTTCGCGTTGCAGGACAGGATCTCGAACTGCCGCAACGCGGTGAACCGGTTCTGCCCGCCCGGGTCGGCGTCCCCGTCGATCGCCGGGCGCAGGTAGGCGCTCACCTGGACCCGCGTCACGAGCTGCGGGTGCGTGCCCGCGAGGTCGACGGTGACACTCCTGCCGGCCACCGGCGCGCCGACCGACGCCCAGTTGGTCGCCTCGGTGTCGTCGATGAGCCGGACCAGGTTCACGCCGTCCCCGCTGGCCGTCGCGCCCTGGCTCCCCGAGGCCAGGTTCCGTTGCAGCAGCGGCCGGACCGTGGCGTGCTCGCCCGGCCGGACCGTCCGCTCGAACCGGCTGCTGCCGAACCCGTCCGCCACCACCACGAACGAGTACCGGCCCGGCACGATCTCCGCCGTGTCGGGCAGCGGGGTGTTCGGATCGGTGTCGGCGACCGGCACCGCGCGGGCCTCGTAGTCGCCGACGTACAGCCGCGCCGGCGCGCCGGAACCGACGGGCGCGAACCGCACCGTCGCGTTCCTCCCGAACGGTGACGCGAAGCTCGGCGTCGGGTCGGCGTCGTTCGGGTCGGCACTGGTCGCGTCCCGGCCGAGGCCGTGCTGGGCGAAGGCGTTCCACAGCAGCGGCACGTCGGCGCCACCGAAGCGGATCTCGTTGGCGGCCAGCGTGGCGTCCCGCATGTCGACGTAGCTCACCGCGCCGGACGCGTTGAGCAGGAGCGCGTCGAACGCCTGCTGGATCCACCGGCGGTTGCCGGGGCACTTCTCGACCGCCACCTTGCCGTCGGCGCAGGCACGCTGCAGTGCCGGGGAGCCGAGGCCGTACCGGTCGATCATGGCCTGGCGGACGTCGAAGCTGGTCGCGCTCCAGATCTCGCCGTCGGCGTGCACCTGCTGGCCGACGATGTCGTAGGCGACGTCGCTGTAGTTGAGCGGGCTCTTCGACATGTCGTAGTTGCGGATGCCCGCCTTCAGGTCACCGGTGACGTAGCCGCCGGTGATGAACGGGGTGTCGCCGCGCGGGGTGAACCCGTACTCGTACAGGTACTCCATGGCGAGCAGGTCCGAGTGCGACTCGTTCAACGCGCCGGCCTGCGCACCGGACCAGCCGAGGTCCGGGCCCCCGATGAGCCGGCCGGTGATCGCGTGCGAGTACTCGTGGGCGATCACCGACATGTCGTAGTCGCCGTCGACGCACGGCGGGTAGAAGCCGCCGGGGGTCGGCTGCCACAGGTACATGTTCGTGGTGGCCGGCAGCCCGTCGGGCGGGGTGATCTGGTTGGCGTTGTTGCGGGACGGGAAGTCCGGCGGCGCGCCACCGGCCCGGCCGCCCGCCTGGGCGTTGCCGCGTTCCGGGTCGCCGCCCAGCCCGCCGTGGGTGCCGTTGGAGGACTGCATGTTCCAGGTCTCCTCGGTGAAGCCGAGGAAGTAGGACCAGTCGTGCATCCGGTTGTGCATGGCGAACAGGTTCACGAGCGCCGCGTCGATGTCGTTCTGCCGCGGGGAGGCGAAGACGGCCGGATCGCACCGGGTCTCGTGCCACTGGTTCGTCCACGGGAAGGTGTACTCGCGGGTGGGGCTGGCCGTGGCGGTCCTGGTGCCGACCGTGCCGTTGGCCAGGCTGTCCCATTTCTCGGTGCTCTGGGCGGAGTTGCCGACCGTGGTCAGGCTGGGCGCGCCGGTCGCGGGGTCGAGGTCCCAGGCGAGGCCGGCGTCCGCGGTGCTGACGGTGCGCGCGCAGCCCCGTCGCGGGGTGAGGCACCACCGCTGCCGGGTGTCGCGCGAGGAGTAGTCGGCCGGCGGGTTGGCGGGGAACACGTCCCACTCGGGGTTGTCGCTCTCGTGGTCGACCAGGTCCTCGCGGAGCAGCACGTCGCCCGTGCGCGCGTCGACGTAGGTGGCGTAGCCGGTGTCGTCCCCGGCCACGAGGACGACCTGGTAGGCGCTGCGGGGTGCGGCCCCGGGCATCGGCACCGCGCCGAGCCGCACGCGGGTGGTGTTCAACGCGGCGGTGGGGACGCCGGCGTCCTCGGCCGCCTTGGTGAGCGCCTCGTCCGGGGCGATGGTCGCCGGCTCGGGGGCGCTGTTGCCGGGGCTGAGGGTGGAGCTGAGGTAGACGACCGCGCCGTCCCGGATCCCGAACGAGGCCAACCCGTCGACGATCGAGGGCAGCGCACCGAACCGCTGGCGCACAAGGACGTAGGCACCCTGCCCCATGGGCCGGCTGACCAGCACCTCCATGGCGTCGACGCCGGCCGAGGACACCCCGAACACGGCCCTGTTCGCAACCAGGAAGCTCCGCGCCACGGCGACGGGGTCCTGGCTGACGCGCTGCCGCAGTTCGGGCCGCGGCACGAGCGTGGCGGGCGTGCCGTACCGGTTCCACCGGACGGTGGTGCTGCCCTGCCCCGCGGCCGACCGCTGCCGCTCGGAGGGCTGGGCGACCGCACCCCGGTTGTCGACGTCGCCGTCCGCGTGCGTGTCTCCTTGCACCACACCGGGACTGGGCTGAACGGGTGCGCCTTCGGCGGTGTTCATGGCGAGTGAGCAGGTCAGGATCGTTGTGGCCGTAATGGCTAAGGTTCTTCGGAGATGACGTCTCCGCATCTTGTCCACGCCTCTCGGAGCAGGGGAGCAACGGTGAACGTCCCCAGCCTTCCCTTGCGGGGCGCGGAAAGGTAGTCGCCTTTGGTAGGCGGCCATTACCGTCTTCCCGGTCAAACGCCGCCCTCGCGCCGAGCATCCCCGGCGCCGAGGCGATCATTGAGCTGGCCACCAGGCGGCCGCGGCCGTGCAGATCTGATCCAGGTTTCGTCCACGTGCGGTCGGCATGCTTACGCACCGATGAGAATCTTCGTCAACTACCGGACCAAGGACGAGGCCAGCACCGCACTGCTGGTCTCCCGCCATCTGACCGAGCGGGTCGGCGACCGGAACGTCTTTCTGGACCACAAGTCCATCGAACCCGGCACCTTGTTCGACAACGAGCTGCTGCGAAACGTGTGGCGCAGCGACGTGATGGTGTCGATCATCGGTGAACGCTGGCTCGACTTCCCGAGCCCCGCGGGGGGACGCGCGATCGACGACCCGGAGGACTGGATCCACAAGGAGATCGCCGAGGCCCTCACCCATCAGGTGCGCGTCGTGCCGCTGCTGGTCGGTGCGGCGCGGTTGCCCAAGGCAGACGAGCTACCGCCACCGCTGAAGGACCTGGTGCGCCACCAGTACGTGGCGCTGGACCACCGCATGGCGGACGCCGCCTTCGACCGCCTCGACATCGTGCTCGACCTGTCCGTGCCCAAGGGCGAGAGCGAGGGCGAGCCCCAGCCGCGCGGCACCCAGTCGGGCGGGATCGGTGTGGCAAAAGGACATCACAATGTCAACGTCACGGACGCACGCGGCCCGGTGCACATCGGTGACCGGATCGACCGCCGGAAGGGCAAGCGGTGACCGAGCCCGAACCGCCTGAGAACCAGGCGCTCGACGACTGGCCCGACGATGACTGGGATGGTGACTGGGACGCCGAGGAGCCGGACGCCGGCGAGCAGGCCGGCCAGTCCGGTGGGATCGGCGCGGTCGGCGGTCACCACAACGTCAATGTCACGGACGCACGCGGCCCGGTGCACATCGGTGACCGGGTGCGTCTCTACCTCCAGTCCGTCGCCGCCGAGGCCGGGACAGGACGACCGCCCCGGCTGGTGCCCGAGGACATCCTGACCGATCTCGACGAGCGGTTCGTGGCACCATCCGGTTACGGGGACCTCGTGGCACGCCTGCGCGGACCCGGCACGGTCGTCGTCTCCGGCATCCCGGGATGCGGCAGGCGCTCCGCCGCGCTCATGGTCCTGAAGGACTCGGGGGAGGGCACGCCCCGGTTCCGTGAGCTGCCCGACGACGGTGGGGACGGGGAGTTCGTCGTCGACCCCGACGGTATCGAGGCCGGCGAGCGCCTGTTGCTCGACCTATCCTCGGTCACGGGCCCGATTTCCCAGCGCGTACTCGCCAACCTGCGGGCCTACCGCGCCGCGGTCGTCGAGCAGCGGGCATACCTCGCGGTCGTCCTGTCGCCGGAACTGGGATACGTGGCCGCCGAGCTGGGCATCGAGGCAATACCCATCGGCAGACCGGACGGCCGGGCGGTGTTCCGGCGCCACCTCGAGTGCCTCGGCATCGAGGTCGGCGAACGCGAGTTGGCGGACGGCGCGCTCGCGCCGCACCTCGACCACGACCCGATGCGGCACCTCGCCGCCCTCGCCGAGCGAGTGCGCCGCGCCAGGAGCGCCGCGACGGGACAGGGCGACTGGCCGGCCTGGCTCGCCGCGGCGCTGCGACCGGACGCGGAGCGCGCGGACGTCGCGCGGTTCGTGCGGGACAACCCGGACGGCCGGGTGCGGGCGCTCCTGCTGGCCGCCGCGGTGTTCGAGCACGCCGCACCGGAGGTGGTCGCCGCCGCGGCGACGGAGTTCCTGGACGTCGTGAAGTACCCGCCGCACGAAGGGCACCGGCTGGACCTGCCCGACCTCGCGGAGGCGCTCGGCATGTTCGAGGCCACGATCGTTGGCCTGCGCGTCCGGTTCCGCTCCGTGGCCTACGCGGACGCGGTGCGCACGCACTACTGGGACACCTTCCCGGATCTGCGCCAGAACCTGCGTCGGTGGCTGGACCGCGGCGTGCGGCTCCGTGCGCTGCCGCCGGCGGACCGCGCCGCGGCGGTGCTCCGGTACACCGACCAGTGCCTCCGCGTCGGCCATCCCGAGGACCTGTGCGTGCTCGTCGAGCAGTGGGCGCGAAACGCACCATCCACACTGGACCAACTGCTCGACGCCGCCGGCCCCGCGCTCACCCGTGGCCTGCTCAGTGAGCGGTACGGCGCGTGGTTCCGCCGCCGCGTCTACTTCTGGTCGACCAACCGGCAGCTGTGGCCGAGCCTTGCCACACTGCTCGTCGGGCTGTGCGAGGGCGTGATCGCACCGGTGCGGCCGCAGCAGGCGCTCGTCCGCCTGCGGCACCTCACTCGGCACACGAACGCCGTCGTCGTCGAGGCCCGTGCCGCGCTCGCGAAGCTGTGCCAGGACGGCCGGTTCGCACGCCGCATGCTGACGCGGGTCCACGAGGACCTGGTCGGCGGCCGCCAGCAGGACGTGGACTACGACCTGTTCACCGACGTCGCCGACCCTGTGCGCCTCACCGCGGGGGCCGGCACGTTCCCGCGCGTCGGCGAGCGTCCGGTGCGGAACATGCTCGTCGACGGATGGGCGGCGTGGCTGGCCACCCGCCCCTACGCGGACACCTCCGTCGCCGTGTCACGATGGCTCGACGCCCACGCCGCGGCATCCGGCCGGGACGCGTTGCTCGAGGTTCTCGCGGCTGCCACCGGTGGGCACTCCCGGGCGCGTGCCGTCCTGTACGCGGTGTCGCGTGACTGGGTCGCCGCGGACCGGAGTCCCGAACGGACGCGCACGGCGGCGCTGCTGCGGGAAGCGTGCGCCGAAGTTCGCCAGGACACCCCGCCCTTCGAGTCCCCGGCCACACAAGGAGCCACGTACTGATGCTCAGCGACAAGGCATACCTGACACTGACCACCGTCGCGTCCGCGGTCATCGTCGTGCTGATGACCCTCCTGGGCACGCCGTGGTGGTTGGGGCTGTTGATCTGCGGGTCGGTCATCGTCGGCGGGCTCGTCGTGAAGCGCCGGATCGGGGACAAGCGCCGCTACGACGCGCCGCCCCAGGTGCAGTACCAGCCACCACCTCCACCGCCCCAGCCGGCGCCGCCCGTGAGCACGGGGGTACTGGGGCTGGCGCTGCCGAGCGCCCATCCGGACTACCGTTTCCTGTTGAACGCCACGGTTCTGTGGCGGCCGTCGGGCGTGCAGGGCGTCCAGCACCCCCGGCCTGCTCAACTCGCCGTCGACGCCATCCGCGAGCGTGCGGCCGGGTTCACCGAGGGCGAGTCGGCGGCCAACACCGACCTGGTGGCGCCGCGACTCGCCGTTGACCTGTCCTTCCCACGGTCGGACCGGACCGGGCAGCTGGAGGCGTGGGCGCAGGACGTCGCCCTGTCGATCCCCGAGGAAGACCGCGTGCGGCTGGACAAGCTCGCGAAGGTGCGCAAGGACGAGGAGGTCTGGGAGCACGAGCGGGCCTACGAGCGGAACAAGCGCGCCTACCTGCGCGAGGACGTCCTCAGCTCCACAGGCAGCGCCGTCGTGTGGTGGCTGGCCCAGGACACCACCCGGGTTCGGGAGACGGTGGGCTTGATCGGCACGCTCGCCCAGCTGGTGGCCGCGGCGCAGGACCGCGAGGTGGAGCCCGTGTTCCGCGCGTTCATGAGCGGGCTGAGCGTGCCGTCGGCACCGTCGTTCGACGACGCCGGTGGGCGTTCGGCACCGGGTGGTGCGGATGACGTCGTGGCGCGGCTGATGGCGGCGATGCTGCCGGGCGGCTCGGAGCCCGAGCGCGCCTACCTGGCCGACCGCCTGGCCGGCCTCGCCGCCGAAGCCGGCGCGGTTGACCTGGCCCGCGAGATCCGTGAACGGTTCAACGCGCCCGACCTCAGTGAGGTCGGCGAGCCGGTGGTGCACCCGAACGGACAGACCGAGCACGACCCCGCATAGGACGCTCGCCCGTTTGTACGTGTCTTGTATGCAGACTTGTCAGCATCTCCGTGAATCTTTTGCGAAACGGAGATGCTGATGGTTCAGTCACCGGACAGGGCGGCCTACTCGAGGCGCCGGTTGCTCTCCCGCGGTGTGGCGGTCGGGGCGGCGCTGGCGGTACCCGGGTTGGTCGGCAGGGAGGCCACCGCGGCCGTCGCGCTCGCGACGGTGGACATGGAGCAGGTGCTGCTGGCCTGCCAGGTGGATCCGCCGAAGGCGGGGGAGGACACGACGCCGGGTGCCGCTTCGCACGTGCTCGCCGTTGAGCAGGCGTTGCAGGCCAAGGGGTTGCTCGCCGCGGGGAACGTCGACGGGCACTACGGGACGGCGACGCTCGACGCGTACGCCGCCTGGCAGCGGAGCCTGGGGTACACCGGGATCGACGCCAACGGGGTGCCGGGGCGCACGTCGCTGACCCAGCTGGGCTCCGGCCGGTTCGACGTGGTGCACCCGGTGAGCACGGGCTCGCGCACCGACACCTACGGCGGCAAGCGGGTCAACACCCGCACCGCCGACATGCTCCGGGCGGCGGACGCCCTGCTCTCCTGGAGCCTGACCCTGACGCAGGGCTCCTACACCTCCAGCAACCCCGACTCCGCCGGCACCCACGACGGCGGCGGCGTGGTCGACATCGGCGTCAGCAGCATGACGACCACCCAGCGGTGGCAGACCGTCAAGGCGTTGCGCACCGTCGGTTTCGCGGCGTGGCTGCGTACCCCCGACGACGGGTTCGCCTACCACATCCACGCCAACGCGATCTCCGATCCCGACATGTCCCGGCAGGGCCGCGACCAGATCAACGACTACTACTTCGGCAGGAACGGGCTGGCCAACAACGCCGCGGACAACACCCCCTCGGCGTACCGCGTGGCGCTCACGTGGTGGGAGAAGTACCAACGAAGCTGAGAGGTATCCCGATGGCATCACCAAGACGAGTGGCCGCGGTCCTGGCGGCGGTGCTGGCGGTCGCGTTCACCCCGAGCACCTCGCAGGCGCAGGCCACTGACGACGTGGGCATCATGGCCGCCCACAAGAGCCCGTTCAACTGCGGCAAGACCTTCTACGCCAACAACTGGACGCCCGGCCACAACCCGTCCGGCTCGATCGACTGGCAGAGCTACGGCGACGACGCGGTCAGCGGCGAGACGGTCCGCGCCACGGCGAGCGGCACCGCCACCTTCTACTCGACCCTCTCGGCGGCCGGCGACGTCGGCATCATGGCGTACGGCAACTACGTGGTCATCACCCACGGCGACGGCACCAGGACCCGGTACGCCCACCTCGCCACCATGGTCCGCGCCCCCGGCGGGTCGATGACGGTGAGCCAGGGCACGGCGATCGGCACGGTCGGCGGCACCGGCGGCGACTACGTGCCGCACCTGCACTACGAGCAGATCACCTCGAGCGGCGCCATCGACACCAGCCCCACCGTCGAGGGCGTCACCGTCTCGCTCGGCCAGAAGAAGGCCATCACGAGCACCAACAACTGCGGCGGCAACCCGTACTCGCCGACCGAGGTCTGCGGCAGCGGCTTCAGCGTCATCGACCAGGCGAGCCTCAGCGGCGGCACCGTCTACCTGCTTTACAACTCCGGCAACAGCAACAACTGCGTCGTCACCCTGAAGTCGACGAACCTCGGCACGGCGACGGCGGTGTCGGCGTTCCTCCAACCGGAGGGCGGCACGAAGACGACCGACTCGGGCAACTACGGCTACTACGCCGGCCCGGTGAAGAAGTCCGCGCCGGGCGTGTGCGTGCAGTGGGGCGGCTCGGTGGGCAGCAGCTCCTACACGAGCCCGTACGAACACTGCGACTGACCGGCCCCCGTGCCCTGAAAGGCGCTTTCGGGACATGCCCGCCGTGCCCTGAAAGGCGCGTTCGAGACATCGGTCGTGCCCTGAAAGGCGCGTTCGGGTCGTTTGAGCCTGAATCCACCGATGATTGTGGCGGCCGTTCTTGCCTCGCGCCGCCGTGGCCTGGTCAGGCTCGCTGTGTAGGGCCGGGCGCGCAGCGCTCGGTCCGAGCCCGCACGGTGCGTCCGTCCTGAAAGGCGCGTTCGAGACATGCCCGGTGCCCTGAAAGGCGCTTTCAGGACGTTGAGCGTCCCGAACGCGCCGTTCAGGACATCGCCGATGTCTCGAACGCGCCTTTCAGGGCGGTGCGGCCGGCGGGGCGGGGGGTCGCCTGTGGAGTCAGCAGCCGGCGCCCGCGCGGCGGGATACCAGTGCCGGCACCTGCCGCGCCGGGGTGATCCCGGTATGCAGGGTCGGGGTCCAGCCGGCGTCGGCGGCCAGGTCCGGGTCGTGCGTGGCGTTGTACACCGCGACCAGGTCGACCGGTTCGGTGTGGCGGCCGGTGCGCAGGAGGTTGTCCCGGGTGGTGATCGCCGTGCCGCCCCAGTCGAACAGGAGCTCGTCGGGGGCCACGCCGTCGAGGGCGAACACGTTGCTCTCCGCCACGATCGCCGACTCCACGCCGACGCCCAGGGCGTAGCTGATCGGGCCGGTGAGCTCGTAGAGGTTGTCGTACACGTGCACCTGTCCGAACCGGACCCGCGGCAGGCGTTGCAGCGTGCCGCGGAAGTGGTTGTGGTGCACCGTGACGTTGAGCTTGCCGCGGTCGTTCGCCGGGTTGTTCGTCGAGCCGATCAGCATCGTCTTGTCGTGGTCGGCGAAGCGGTTCCAGGACACCGTCACGAAGTTCGACGCGTTGGTGATGTCCAGCTCGCCGTCGTGCACCTGGTACGGGCGGTCGAAGTACCGCGGCTGCGCGCTGTCTGGGTTGCCGCCGTCGGTGAACGTGTTGTGGTCCACCCACACGTGCGTGGATCCGGTGACGGAGATGTTGTCGTAGGCGGAGTTCCAGTTCCCGGCCGCGCCGTCGGTCGGGTCCCACAGCGGGAAGCAGTCGGCCGCGTCGACGAACGTCAGGTTGCGGATGATGACGTTGTCCGCCTTGTCCACGTGCAGGTTCAGTCCGGAGAGGACGGTCCGGCCGACGCCGACGAGCGTGGTGTCCGACCCGACCTTCAGCCTGATCCGCGTCGCCTGGTTGGCGGCCGAGGCCACGCGGGCACTCTCCAGCGGCCCGGACGGCCTGGTCTCCCGGCCCCACACCGCGGGGTCGTACGCGGCCAGGTACGCGTCGAGAGAGTAGTCCTCGGCGGCGTAGTCCGCGCAGGACAACGGGTTCCCGACTTCGTCGGCGTTGCCGTCGATCCGGCCCCGCACGTAGACGATCTTCGGGGACGGTGCGGCCAGCGCGGTGACCAGCTCGGCCCGGGTGTCCACCGTGTACACGTTCTCCGGCGGCGCCGCGGCACCACCGGTCGTGCCGGTGCCCTCCGCGGCCCAGCCGTCGTTCGCGGGCAGCACCTGCCGGCCCAGCGGCACGTGGTCCGCGCTCGCCGGGGCGGTGATCAGCATGGTCGTCGCGGCGAGTGCCGCCAGCAGTACGGGTCGCATCTCAGATCTTTCCGGTGCCGGCGCCCGCCATGACGGATGCCTTGACGGTGTTGGGGTCGTCCAGGGTGTAGGCGTAGTAGTTCCGCGGCTCCTCGACGCTGCCGCCGCACTCGGGCTGGGTGTCGCCCAGGAAGCCGCGCAGCGTCGTGCCGAACGCCTCCAGCCGCAGCGTGTGCCAGCTCCCGGTGGGCGCCGCGGCGGCGGCCGAGGCCAGGGTGGTGAAGCCGCCGCCGGAGCGCCTCCCGAGTACGACCGAGCCGGTGTTCGTCAGCGCGAGGTAGTAGTACTCGCCGGTGCTCCGCGCGCGGGCGAGCACGGCGACGTGCCGGCCGGATCCGTTGTACGCGCCGGGTTTCACCCGGACCTGCACGGCCTGGTCCGTCCAGGCGCCACCCACGAGCGCCCGGGCGTCCGAGCTGGTACCGCTCTGCCGGTAGGCGCGCGACCCGTCGGTCACCACCGACCAGCTGCCGCCGGACCTCGTCCACCCGTCGGCACTGCCGTCCTCGAAGTCGTCCGCCAGCAGCGTCGCGGCCGACGCCACCGGCTGCACGGCGAGGCCGATCGCGAGAACGAACCCACCCATCGCGGCGGCCAGCCGGCTCTTGTTCGTACGCACAGGGTTCCCTCCCAGCGTCCGGATGACTGCAGGGGTGTCAACCGGGCCAGGAAAGCGCTTTCCGGAGACCAACGCTAAGCCTTCGGTGCGAGCTTGTCAACGGTGGGATCACGGTTTCGTGAACGCTCCCGAAAACGACAAAGAGTGGACGACCGAAGCCGTTCACTCTTTGTCGATCGGGATTTTCTAGGCGGGGACCCGCGCCAGCTCCAGCACCCGCATGGGAGGCCACCGGTGCCCTCACACAGGCGGAAGAGCGGGTACGTCGAGTCACCCACCGAGGAGGGCGGCGGTTGTGGTGTAGGCGAGCAGCGCGGCGCCGACGCCCGCGACCACGCTGACGACCACGTTGGCCGCGGCGTGGAAGTACGCCTTCCGCTCGGCCAGCCGCACCGTCTCGTAGCTGAAGGTGCTGTAGGTGGTGAGCGCGCCGCAGAAACCGGTGCCGGCCAGGGCGAGCACCGGGCCGGGCACGGCGGTGCCGGCGCCGGCGAGTGCGCCGAGGACCAGGCAGCCGGCCATGTTGACCGCGAGCGTGCCCCACGGGAACAGGCTGTCGTGGCGGGACTGGACGAGGCGGTCGGTCAGGTAACGCAGGGGCGCGCCGACCGCGGCGCCGAGGAACACGAGGACCGCGGTCACGCGCTCGCCCCGCGCACGGCGGCACGGGTGGCCCACACCCCGGCCAGTGTGGCCAGCAGGGTCGCGACCAGCGTGCCGGCGAGGTAGGCGAACGCGGTACCGACCGTCCCCGGCCGCAGCAGGCCGTGGAGCTCCACGGCGTAGGTGGAGAAGGTGGTGAAGCCGCCGAGCACGCCGGCCCCGAGGAACGGCCGCACGAGCCGGTGCGCCGCCCAGACCTCGGTGACCAGGACCATGAGCACGCCGATGAGCAGGCAGCCGGCGACGTTGGTGACGAACGTGGCCCACGGGAACCCGCCGGGCGGGGCGGGCAGCAGGTGGGCGACGCCGTAGCGGGCCAGCGCGCCGAGCCCGCCGCCGAGGGCGATCGCACCGAGCACCGGGCCGTGCCGGCCCACCAGCTCGCGCCGCTGGGCCGGCACCCGGAGGTCGACGTCGGGGTCGACGGCGTCGGCCCGGTCGATCTCGCCGCTCACGACACTCCTACCTCGCCGGCGGACGCACGTGTCGTCCGGGTTGAGTAGGGACCGTTGGCCCCCGCATGATCGAACCGTCAGGAGCGGTGGCGGGGCCGTCCTCGGCGGTTGGGCACCTTGGTGGGTCGCTTCTTCTTCACGGCCGGGGCCTGCTCGGGCACCGAAGAGGGGCGGCCCCGGGTGCTGTTGACGGTCCGCCCGCGGACGATCCCGATGAACTGTTCCATCAGGTCGCTGGTCTCCGCCGCCAGCCAGGTCAGCGCGACGCTCGACTGTGGACCGAACGTCACCGGCCGGTAGGTGAGGTCCCGGCGGTGGTACAGCCGGGCGAGTGACTGCGGTACGGCGAGTAGCCCCACGCCGGCCGCAACCAGCTCCACCGCGTCCCTGGTCGTGGCGGGGCGGTGGTCGGCGAGCCGGCCCGGCGGGTGCGGCCAGTCGAGGGTGTCGTCGTGCGGGTGCAGCATCAGCGCGTCGGCGACGTCCTCGGCGGTGACCTCGTCCGCCGCGGCCAGGAGGTGGTCCTTCGGCACCACGACGACCGTGGTCTCGGTGTAGAGGGGGATCGCGTGCAGGTCCGTCCGGTCGATCGGCAGCCGCACGAGGGCGGCGTCGGCGCGGGCGTCGCGGACCGCCTCGACGGCGTCGGCGGCGGGCACCAGGTCGAGGACCAGCGGCACCTCGGGCAGCCGCTCCTGCCAGGTCCGGGCCCACTTGGCGGGCGTCACCCCGGGGACGTAGGCGAGGCGGAACTCTGGCGACACGAGGGCAGGTTACCGGGCGTGAGCGGGGCCGTTACCCTCCACCCATGACGTCGCGCAAGACCCCCCAGACGATGAAGCCCGCGACCGCGGCGAAGAAGCTGGGCGTCTACCTCGAGGCCACGCCCGCGGAGTTCCGGGAGGGCGTCGTCTCGCGCGACGAGCTGAACGCCCTGCAGGCCGACCCGCCGGAGTGGCTGCGCGACCTGCGTCGTCACGGTCCGCATCCGCGATCGGTCGTCGCGGCCAGGCTGCGGGTCTCGATCAGCGGGCTCGCGCGCGGCGGTGTCACCGACCCGCTGACGACCGAGCAGATCGAGGCGCTGAAGGCGGACAACCCCGAGTGGCTGCGGCGGGAACGCGCCACGCACGTCGAGGTCCAGAAGGAAGTGGCCCGCCTCAAGGCGGCCGAAGAACGTTAGGCTGCCGCCCCATGACCGGGGCTGACATCGCACGCGCCGTCCTCGACGCGAACTCCTACATGACACTGGCGACGGCCGACGAGGCCGGCACGCCATGGGCGTCGCCGGTGTGGTTCGCGACGGCGGACTACCGGGAGCTGTACTGGGTGTCGGCGCCGTCGGCGCGGCACTCCCGGAACCTGGCCGTGCGGCCGGAACTGTCGATCGTGGTGTTCGACTCCACGGTCCAGCCGAACACGGGGCAGGCGGTCTACCTCGTGGGGACGGCCGGACAGGTGCCCGAGCCCGAGATCGAGCGCGGGCTGGCGGTGTTCTCCGGGGTGTCCGTGCGCAGCGGCCTGGCGGAATGGGGCCCGGAACGCGTCACCGGCGACGCCCGCCTACGCCTGTACCGCGCGACCGTCTCCGAGCACTACATCCTCGACCCGGACGCGACGACCGACACCCGGATCGAAGTCCGGCCCTAACGGCCGGGTCCCCACCCCGGCCTCACATCCGGGATCTCAGCACGTCGACCTCGCAGCCCGGCGTGAACGGGTCGAAGCCGTGCTCGACCAGCCAGTGGATCGCCAGCAGGCCGCGCAGCGACCACCACGCGCGGATCAGGTCGAGGTCGACGTCGGTGCCGTAGCCGGCGACGACGTCGGCCAGGTGCTCCGCGTGGCCGAGCGTCAGGCAGGCGAGGTCGAACAGGGCGTCGCCCTGGGCCGCCTCGGACCAGTCGATCACGCCGGTGATCGTGTCGCCGTCGACGAACATGTGGGCCACCTGCAGGTCGCCGTGGATGAACACCGGGGTCCACGGCCGGAGCGCGGTCTCGGCGAGCCGGCGGTTGCGCGTGACCAGGTCGGTGGGGAGGACGTCGTTCGCGATGAGCCACGCGCATTCCCTGTCGAGGTGCGCCGCGAACTCGTCGGCGCTCCGCCCGCGCCGGGGCGGCAGCGGCGCGTCGTGCAGCGTCCGCACGGCGGCACCCGCCGCGGCCCACGCCGCCGGCGACGCGGTCGACGGCACGCCGAGGCGGGCGAGCGCCGTCCCCGGGAGGGCGGCGAGCGCGAGCACGGGCGGCCTGCGCCACAGGATCTCCGGCGTCGGGACCGGCGCCATGGCCATCGCCTCGACCTCGACGTCGGTGCGGGCCTGGTCGGAGTCGATCTTCAGGAACACGTCGCCGACACGCAGGGTCGCGCAGTCGCGATGGGCGACGACGACCTGGACCTCCGCCATACCGGCCATTATCGGCGGCGATGACCATCGACGTCGCCGGATTTATCGCGGGCGGCCGGCCAGTTCCTTGCTGACGCGGGCCAGCATGAACGTGCTGGACTCGACCGCCCGTTCCTCCCAGGCGAAGACGCAGACGGTGGCGATGCCGTCGAACTCCAGGGTCCCGGAGGGTGCCGGAGAACTCGTCCCAGTCCACCTCGCCCTGGGCGATGTCGAGGTGTTGGTGGACGCGGGCCGGCGTGCCGGGTGGGTTGAGGATGTATCTACCCGGCCGCCGAGGACCTCGGGTACGACATCCTCCTGTCGTCCACGACCCCCAACCGCGACGAGCGCCAGGCGGTCGAGGCGCTGCTCGGGCACCGGTGCTGCTGCTTGGCCCCAACCTCGACCCGGACTACGTCAGCCACGTCGACCCGAAGCTCGTGATCCGGGGGACGACCGGGAGGCCACGCTAGACCACCCGCTTCTCGCCGGGCTGGCCGCGCCCTGAAAGGCGCGTTCAGGACATGGCCCGGCGCCATGAAAGGCGCGTTCAGGACGCTCAACGACCCGAACGCGCCTTTCAGGGCATGGCCGATGTCCTGAAAGCGCCTTTCAGGGCAGCACAGCCCCGCGGGTGGGCGCCAGGCGCTGACCAGCGCCCAGATGGTCATCGACGGCGGGAAGACGGCGCGCGCCTGAACTAAGGGGACACCAGGTCGAGGAAGACCCAGTGTGCCTCGGGGGCGAGGCCGGACAGCCACTTCCCGCAGTTCTGGAGCACGACCGGGCCGGAGGTGACGTGCTGGGTGCCGGCGTGCAGGTCGCGGAAGTACCGCTGGAGGTCGCCGCTGCGCAGGGCTGTGGTGCCGCCCCACTGGTAGGCGGTCTGGCCGACGGCGTGGGCGGACCACGTGGTGTTGTTGAGCATCAGCAGGGTGAGCGTCTCCTGCTCGGTGCTCAGCAGCTCACCCTGGTCCAGCGTGGCCTCGTTGTCGCCCCAGACCTCCAGGGCCCAGGCGCGGGCGGAACGCAACCGCGACTGCGCCTGCGCGTACGCGGCGTGGAACAGACCGGTGTCGACCGTCGCGTTGTGGGTGCCGGATTTCTTGCCCGCCAACGCCTTCAGCTCGTCCAGCAGGCGCTGCCCCACGCCGAGGGCCCAGCCGGTGTGGACGGCCGCGGCCAGGCCGACGAGGCCGAGCCGGTAGACGGCGCCGCCGTGTCGGTTCTCCTTGGTGGTGGCCTCGAAGACGTGTGTGGACGGGACGAACACGTCCTCGCACACGTAGTCGATGCTGTGCGTCGCCCGCAGCCCCATGACGTCCCAGTTGTCCACCAGCGTCGCCTTCTCCTTCGGGAAGGTGAACACCAGTGCCTGGTCCGTCTCGGCGCAGAACGCCGCGGTGTGGATGTGGCTGGCCAGCGGGAGGCCGGACGCGAACCCCCACTGGCCGCTGATGCGGTAGCCGCCGTCCACGCGCACGGCCTTGCCCAGGCGGGTGCCCTGCCCGGCCATGATCGCGTGCCGGCCACCGGGCACGTCCGGGTACAGCTCCGCCACCGCCTCCGCGCCCAGGTAGGACGCCGTGGAGCCGGTGACCATCTGTAGCGCCATCACCGTCCACCCCGCGGACGCGTCGTGGTAGGACAGCCGCTCGATCGTCCGCACCACCTGCACCGGTGAGAACTCGTACCCGCCCAGCTCCCGCGGGATCCCGATGCGCAGGACGCCGCTCGCGTGCAGTGCGTCGGTCAGCTCGGGAGTGGGCCGGCGCACCTCCTCACTCGGCTCGGCCTGCGCGCGCAGGACCGGCGCGATCTCGTCGACCCGCCGGGTCAGGGTGTCGAACTCGGCGCTGACGTGAAGCTCTCCCATGATGCCCCCAGGAAGCTCGACCAATCCCAACCTAGGACCATCCACCAGGGCCGGACAACCCATGGTCTTGACGGCCGGCACCCGCCGGAGTCAGAGTTAGGCGAACGTTCGCCTTCGCCGGGGAGGGTGGTCCGTGTACGTGTCGCTCAAAAATGTCGCGGCACGGGCCGGCGTGAGCTTCCAGACCGCCAGCAAGGTCCTCAACGGCGGCCGCGAGGGCGTGGTGTCGGCCAGCACCCGCGAGCGCATCCTGCGGGCCGCGGCCGAGCTGGGCTACGTGCCCAACGCGATGGCGCGCGGCCTGGTCCGGCAGGCCTCGGTCACCGTCGGGGTCGTCGCCGACGACTTCTCCGACCTCGCCGTCTCGCAGTTCGTGCTGGCCGCCCAGCGCGCCGCGGCCAGCCGGGGCCACGCCGCGCTGATCAGCAGCGTCCACGCCGACGTCGACGCCGGCCTGGCCGTCCGCAAGCTCCTCGAGTACCGGGTCGACGGGATCCTGGTCGCGGCGCCGTCGCTGGAGGACGACCCCGCGCTCGGCGCCGCGCTGCGGGGTCCGGTGCCCGTCGTGAGCATCAACCGGATCAACGGCGCCGTGGTGCCGACCATCGGGTCCGACCACGCCGTGACCGGCACCCTGGCCGCCGAGCACCTGCTGAACCTCGGCCACCGGCGGATCGGCACGGTCACCGGCACCCGCACGCGGCGGGTGGTCCGGGCCAGGATGCGCGGGTTCGAGACGGCGCTGCGCGCCGCCGGCGAGCCGCTGCTCGAACAACGCGTCGCCGAGGCGGACTGGACGTTCGCGGGTGGCCACGCCGCGACCCACCGCCTGCTGGACGCGGACCCGACCGTCACCGCCGTCTTCGTGCACAACGACACCATGGCCATGGGTGCGCTGAAGGCGATGCACGAGCGCGGCCTGCGGCTGCCCGCCGACTGCTCGGTCGTCGGCTGCGACGACCTGTCCTTCGCCGGTTACCTCGTGCCCCCGCTGACCACCGTGCGGATCCCGTTCCAGGAGACCGGCGAACGGGCCGCGACCCTGCTCGTGGACCGCATCGGCGGGAAGGAGATCCCCGAGCGCGACCTGCTGCCCGTGGAGCTGATCGTCCGCGAGTCGACGAGCCCGCCAGGCTCACCTTAGGACGGTGAAGAATGAACGGTCCCCCCGCACCACTATCCCGGCGTGACCTGCTCCGCGCCACCCTGCTGGGCGCCGCCGCGCTGACCACCGCCGGCTGCGCCTCGGTCGGCGCCGGCCTGGTCGACGCGCGGCCGGGCCTGGACACGCTGGCCTACTGGAACCTGTTCGGCGGCGGCGACGGCGTCCGCATGACGGAGATGGAGGACGGGTACCGCAAGGACAACCCGGGCATCGACCTGCAGGCCGTGACGCTCGCGTGGGGAAACCCGTACTACACCAAGCTGGCGCTGTCCACCGTCGGCGACCGGCCGCCCGATGTCGCGGTGTCCCACCTGACCAGGATGAAGACCCTGGCGGCCGGGAACCTGCTGCAGGAGCTGCGGCCCGAGGACCTCGAGCGGCACGGCATGACGGCCGCGAAGTTCAACCGGCGGGCCTGGGAGGCCGGGCTGATCGACGGGAGAATCTACGCCATCCCGATCGACACCCACCCGTTCGTGCTGTTCTACAACACGAAGATCTGCGACGAGGCCGGCCTGCTCGACGCGGACGGCAAGCTCGAGCCTATCAAGGGCCCGGACGCGTTCGTCGACGCGCTGACCAGGATCAAGCAGGTCACCGGGCAGTACGGCGCGACGCACGGCATCAACTCCGACACCGCGTCGCCGTGGCGGCTGTTCCAGACCCTGTACGCACAGCTCGGCGGCGAGGTCCTGGCCGACGACGGTACCCGGATCGTGCTCGACGACGCCAAGGCCAAGCGGGTACTGGACTATCTCCGGCTGCTCACCGTCGAGAAGGGACTGGTGCCCGGCAGTGTCGACTACCAGGGCGCGATCGCGTTGTTCGCCACCGGCGCGGCCGGGTTCCACCTCAACGGCGAGTGGGAGATCTCGACGTTCCAGGCCGCCAAGACGCCGTTCAGCATGACGTTGGTGCCCAACATCTTCGGCGGTCCCTACGCGGTGCAGGCCGACTCGCACACCCTCGTGCTGCCGGTGCGGCCCGACCAGAGCCGGGAACGGCTCGACCTCGCGCTCGGTTTCGTCCGGTCCATGCTCGACCAGAGCCTCACCTGGGCGCAGGGCGGGCACGTGCCGGCCTGGCAGCCGTTCGCCACCAGCAGGGCGTACGAGGAGCTCACCCCGCAGTCGGAGTACGCGGCGGCCGCCGACGCCGCCGTGTACGACCCGCCGGCCTGGTACTCCGGGTCCGGCTCGAACTTCGAGAACGTGATGGGCGGGGCCGTGGGCGCCGTCGAGGCCGGCGGCATGTCGCCGGACGCCGCGATCGCGCAGATCCGCACCAGCCTGTCGGAACTGGCCAAGACCACTCCGCCGGTATGAGCGGAGCTTGCGTAGCGAACCGTCGGCTCCGAGCGGAGCTTGCGTAGCGAACCGTCGGCTCCGCGCGGAGCTTGCGTAGCGAACCGTCGGCTCTGAGTCCAACGAGGAGGTTGGCCGTGGCCACCACGATCGAACCACCCACCGTCCACACCCCACCACCCCGGACCCGCCGGGTGATGAGCACGCTGCGCGAGGCGCGGCCGAACGGGCACGGCCGGCCCGCGCTCCTGTTCCTGGCCCCGTTCCTCGTGCTGTACGTGCTGTTCGTCGTCGGGCCGGCCATCTACGGCCTGGTGATGAGCTTCTTCGACACCAGCATGGTCACCTCCGGCCTCGGTACGTTCGCGGGGCTCGACAACTACGCCGAGGCCCTGTCGAGCAGCGACTTCTGGACGGCGCTGTGGCACACCCTCTGGTTCACGATCCTCACCACGCCGCCGCTGATCGCGCTGGCCCTGGTGTTCGCGCTGCTCGCCGAGCGGGCCCGCCGGGCGCGCTGGTTCTTCCGGCTGGCGTTCTTCCTGCCGTACGTGCTGCCCTCGGCCGTCGTCGCGCTCATCTGGATCTGGATGTACACGCCGGCGCTCGGCCTGCTGTCCCGCACGATGACCGCACTCGGCTTCGCCGAGCCGAACTGGCTCGGCGACCCGGACCTGGCGATGGTGTCGCTGGCCATCACGACCGTGTGGTGGACGCTCGGGTTCAACTTCGTGCTGTACCTCGCCGGGCTGCAGGAGATCCCGCGCGACCTGTACGAGGCGTCGGCCATCGACGGCGCCGGGCCGTGGCAGCAGATCCGCCTGATCACCCTGCCGCTGCTGTCCCGCACCACGTCGCTGGTCGTGGTGCTGCAGATCATCGCGTCGATGAAGGTGTTCGACCAGATGTACATCATGACCCAGGGCGGGCCGAACTTCGCCACCCGCTCGGTCCTCGAGTACATCTTCGACGTCGGGTTCACCGACTTCCGCAGCGGCTACGCCGCGGCCGCGACCACGCTGTTCTTCCTCGCGGTGCTCGCGGTGTCGACCGTGTGGGTCGTCATGACCCGCCGCCAGGAACCGGAGCTGTAGAGCCATGGCCACTCTCACCTACGAGACCCGCGCACTGACCGCCGCCGAGTCACAGCGCCAGGCGGCCTCCGTCGACCGCCGCACCCGCCTGTTCAACCGGTGCTGCACCGGCGTGCTCATCGCGTTCGCGATCCTGTGGCTGGTGCCGCTGGCCTGGGCGCTGGACACCTCCCTCAAACCCAACGGCGAGACCACGAACCCGACCTGGTGGATCGAGCACCCGACCCTCGCCTCGTTCCGGACGCTGATCGCCGAGGGCGACATCCTCAACTGGTACGCGGCGAGCTTCATCACCTCGACGCTGGTGGCGATCGGCACGGTGTTCACGGCCAGCCTGGCCGCCTACGCCCTGTCCCGGATGCGGTTCCGGTTCCGCTGGGTGATCTTCTGGTTCATCCTCATCGGCATCATGATCCCCAACCAGGTGCTGGTCGTGCCGCGGTTCCGGGAGATGGCGAGCGTCAACCTGCTGAACACGTACTGGGCGGTGATCCTGCCGCAGGTCCCGATCGCCATCGCGGTGTTCGTGTTCAAGCAGTTCTTCGACGGGATCCCGAAGGACCTCGACGAGGCGGCCCGGATCGACGGGGCGGGTTTCTTCCGCACCTACCGGCAGATCGTGCTGCCCCTCGCGCGGCCGGCGGTGTCCGCGGTGGCCATCTTCAGCTTCGTCTGGACGTGGAACGACCTGCTGTGGCCGTTGCTCGCGCTCTCCAACCCGAAGATCATGACCATCCCGGTCGGCCTGGCGACGGTGCAGGGCACGTACGGGATCCGCTACGCCGACACGATGGCGTCGGCCATCCTCGGCGCCCTGCCGTTGGTGCTGGTGTTCCTGTTGTTCCAGCGCCGCATCGTCGAAGGTATCGCCGGCACCGGCCTGAAGGGATGACTCCATTGCAGCACGCCGCCCTGACCCTCGACCCCGCGTTCCGCGTCAGCGAGGTCGACCCGCGCCTCTACGGGTCCTTCGTGGAGCACATGGGCCGATGTGTCTACACCGGAATCCACGAACCCGGCCACGAGCGGTCCGACGGCGACGGTTTCCGGGGCGACGTGGCCGACCTGGTGCGTGAGCTGGGCGTGCCGGTCCTGCGGTACCCGGGCGGGAACTTCGTGTCCGGGTACACCTGGGAGGACGGCATCGGCCCCCGGGAGGACCGGCCGACCCGGCTCGACCTGGCCTGGCGCTCGTACGAGTCCAACCAGGTCGGCGTGGACGAGTTCACCGCGTGGACGCGCCGGATGGGCAGCGAGCCGATGATGGCGGTCAACCTGGGCACCCGGGGCATCGACGCGGCCCGCAACCTCGTCGAGTACACCAACCACCCGGGCGGCACGTACTGGTCGGAGTTGCGGCGTGCCAACGGGTTCGCGGATCCGCATGGCATCAAGCTGTGGTGCCTGGGCAACGAGATGGACGGGCCGTGGCAGATCGGCCACAAGACGGCCCAGGAGTACGCCCGCCTCGCCGCCGAGACGGCGAAGGCGATGCGGCGCGTCGACCCGTCGATCGAGCTGGTCGTGTGCGGCAGCTCCCACCAGCGGATGCCGACGTTCGGTGACTGGGAGGCGACCGTGTTGCGGGAGACCTACGACCTGGTCGACTACGTGTCCCTGCACAGCTACTACGAGCAGCGCGGTGACGACCGGGGGAGCTTCCTGGCCAGCGGGGCCAACATGGACCGGTTCATCGAGTCGGTCGTCGCCACCTGCGACCACGTGCGCGGGGTGGGGCAGCACAAGAAGCGGATCAACCTGTCGTTCGACGAGTGGAACGTCTGGTACCAGTCGCGGTTCCCCGGTGAGGACAACCTGGAGTGGGGTGCGCGGCCGCGTCTCATCGAGGACGAGTACTCGGTGGTGGACGCGGTCGTGGTCGGCAGCCTGCTGATCTCGCTGCTGCGCCACGCGGACCGGGTGAAGATCGCGTGCCTCGCCCAGCTCGTCAACGTGATCGCGCCGATCCGGTCCGAGCCCGGCGGCCCGGCGTGGCGGCAGACGACGTTCCACCCGTTCGCGCTGACCTCCCGGCACGGGCGCGGCACGGTCCTGCGGGTCGAGCCGACGGGGCCCACCTACGAGACGAAGTGGATGGGGGAGGTGCCTGTCGTCGACGCGACGGCCGTGCGGGACGACGACGGCGCGGTCACGCTCTTCGCGGTCAACCGCTCGCAGGACCAGCCGATCGCCCTGGACGTCGACGTGCGGTCGATGCCGAACCTGGTGGTGGGGGAGCACGTGGCCCTGTTCGACGACGACCCGTCGGCGACGAACACCGTCGACCGTCCCGACCGGGTGACCCCCACCCGGCTGGCGGACGTGAAGGCCGCCGACGGCACGGTCACGGCCGTGCTGCCGGCGCTGTCGTGGAACATGATCCGCCTGCGGACCGCGTAGCGATCTCGCGGGGACGGCCAGATGCGGGCAGACTCGGGATCATGCACTCGACGGGCATTGTGCTGCACCCCCGGCGTGACTCCGAGGCGGCGGTCACGGCCATGCTCAACTGGGCGGCGAACCGGGGCATCGAGATCCTCGGCATCGCGGACGAGGTCGAGCGGCTGAACTGCGCGGCGGTCGGCGTCACCGCCGCGGAGCTGGGTCGCCGGTCTGACCTGCTGGTCAGCCTCGGCGGCGACGGGACCATGCTGCGTGCGATGCGGCTGGCGGACGGGCAGCGGGCCCCGGTGCTCGGCGTGAACCTGGGCAAACTGGGCTTTCTGGCCGAAGTGGACGTACCTGACCTGCCGGCGGCGCTCTCGGCCATCGACGACCACGAGTTCAGCGTCGAGCCCCGGCTGGCCGTCGACGCCGTCCTCGGCTCGCGCACCGTGACCGCGTTCAACGACGTCGCCGTGGTCCGGGTGCCCGGGGATGGCAGCGCGGTGGTCGCGGTGCGCGTGTCCGGCCACGAGTTCGTCAGCTACGCCGCCGACGCGGTCATCGTGGCCACGCCGACGGGTTCGACCGCGTACAGCTTCTCCGCGGGCGGGCCGATCACCAGCCCGAACGTCGAGGCGCTGCTGGTGACGCCCGCCGCGCCGCACTCCGCGTACAGCAGGGGGGTGGTGCTGTCCGTGCACGACACGGTGGCGCTGGATATCCTGCCCACCAGCGGTCGGCTGGCCGTGGAGGTGGACGGGGAGGTCGCCGGGTACGTCTCGCCGGGGGACCGGATCGAGCTGCGCGGCCGCCCGAGCGCCGCCCGGGTCGTCCGCCTCGGCATGACGACCTTCTACCAGCGCGCCCGCCGCAAGCTGCGCCTGACCGACTCCCCAGAGATACCGGTATCCCCGTGACAGAGAACACCGCCCGGCTCGCCGTGCTGATCGACGCCGACAACGCCCAGCCGTCGATCACCGAGGGTTTGTTGGCCGAGGTCGCCAAGTACGGGACCGCGCATGTGAAGCGTGCCTACGGCGACTGGACCGGCACGAGCCTGCGGGGCTGGAAGGACCAGCTGCTGTCGCAGTCGATCCAGCCCATCCAGCAGTTCGCCTACACGAGCGGCAAGAACGCCACCGACGCGGCGATGGTCATCGACGCGATGGACCTGCTGTACTCGGGGCGGTTCGACGGGTTCTGCATCGTCTCCAGCGACAGCGACTTCACCCGGCTCGCGGCGCGCCTGCGGGAGTCGGGGCTGACGGTGTACGGGTTCGGCGAACGCAAGACCCCCAAGCCCTTCGTCGCGGCGTGCGACAAGTTCATCTACGTCGAGAACCTGACCTACCCGGAAAGCCCCGCCGCGGCACCCGACGCCGCGCCGCGGTCGAAGCCGGTGCTGACGGCCACACAGCTCAAGCGGGACTCCGCCCTGGTCAACCAGCTACGCAACGCCATCGAGGCGGCCTCCGACGACGACGGGTGGGCCGCGCTCGCCTCGGTCGGCCACATCATCACCAAGCAGCAGCCCGACTTCGACTCCCGCAGCTACGGCTACGCCAAGCTCAGCGACCTGATCACCGCGACCACCCTGTTCGACGTCGACCGCCGCAGCCCCGGCGACGGCAAACCGGGCATCGTCTACACGCGCGACAAGCGGCGCTAGCCGGCTAGTACAACCCGGACAGGTCGAGCTGCGCGATGCGTTCGGGGTCGGCCAGGATGTTGATCTCGACGATGCGGCCGCCGCGGACGGTGGGGCTGAAGACCGCGACCGGCTGGCCGTCGCGGACCGAGACCAGGCCGAACGCGCCGTTGATGACGACCGGGTGGGCGAGCGGTCCGGTCCGCTGGAACAGCACCGCCTGGCCGGCCACCGTCGTCGCGCCGCGGATGACGCGCGAGGTTCCCGTCGCGCCGCCGTCCACGCGGAGTACCACGTCCGGGTCGAGCACCGCGACCAGCCCGTCGAAGTCACCCGCGCGGGCCGCCCGGAGGAACGCCTCGAGGACCTCGCGCTGGGCGGGCGGGTCGGCGTCCGGCAGCCGGGCACCCCGCACCCGGCGCCGCGCGCGGCTGGCCAGCTGGGTCGCGGTCGCCGGGGTGCGGCCGACGATCGGGGCGATCTCGTCGAACGGCACGCCGAACATGTCGTGCAGCACGAACGCCAGCCGCTCGGCCGGGTTCAGTGTCTCCAGCACGACGAGCAGCGCCAGGCCCACCGAGTCGGCGAGGACCGCCTGCTGCTCCGGGTCCGGGTCGGCCGAGGCCACGATCGGGTCCGGGACGTGCGTGTCCAGCGACTCCTCACGCCGCGACTTGCGGGAGCGCAGCATGTCCAGGCACACCCGGCTGACCACGGTCGTCAGCCAGCCGCCCAGGTTCACCACGTCGCTGGTGTCCGTGCGGGCCAGCCGCAGCCACGCCTCCTGCACCGCGTCGTCCGCCTCGGTCAGGGAGCCGAGCATCCGGTAGGCGACCGCCCGCAGGTGGTCGCGGTGGTCCTCGAACCGGTTGGCCAGAAAGTCGTGCTCGTCCACTGTCAGGTTCCTCCGTCGTCATCCGTCAACGGGATGACGGACCGAACCGGACCAATATGACAGGGGAGAAGATCATGCAGGCACGAATGACCCACCCGGTCTTCCTCGTCCCGGAGGCGATGAAGGGCCTGCGCGCCTACGGCGGTGCCGCGGCCGGGCTCGGCGTGCCGGCCACCACGCTGGAGCTCGTCTACCTGCGGGCCGGCCAGATCAACGGCTGCGCCGTGTGCGTGGAGCTGCACGCCAACGAGCTCAAGAAGGCGGGGGAGACCGACGAGCGCATCTTCGCGGTGGCCGTCTGGCGGGACACGCCCTACTTCACCGGCGCGGAGCGGGCCGCGCTGGCGCTCACCGAGGCGGTCACCCGAATCGCGGACCGTCCGGACCCCGTGCCCGACGAGGTGTGGGCCGAGGCCGCGGAGCACTACGACGAGCAGGGCATGTCCGCACTGCTCATCGCGATCTCCGCGATCAACGTGTGGAACCGGCTCAACGTGGCCACCCGCCAGGTGGCGGGCGAGTGGAAGCCCTGAGGGAGGGGAAACCGATGACTGACCTGCGGACCGTCGCCGACCGCGTCGAGATCGCGGCTCTGTGCGCGGAGTACAACGACGCCGGGATGATGGCGGACTTCGACCGCTTCGCGTCGCTGTTCGCGGAGGACGCCGTGATGCGGTGGCCCCACATCGACGCCGAGTTCGACGGCCGGGCGCAGATCCGCGCCACGATCGAGCGGTTGCGGGGCAACTGGGAGTACTTCGTGCAGAACACGCATCCCGGCATGGTCACGCTGGACGGCGACACCGCGACCGGCCGCGTGTACGTCGAGGAGTTCGGCCGCATGCGCGACGGCAACTCGTTCCTGAACTACGCCGTCTACCACGACAGGTACCGGCGGACCGCGGACGGCTGGAAGTTCGCCGAGCGCGTCTACGAGATCCGGTACGTCGACACGACGCCGCTGACGGGCGCCGCACCCGCCTAGTCCCGGGTGGCGACCCAACCCGAGCACCTCGTCGGAGCGTCGCGTGTGGACGGTACCGGCGGGACGTGCCGGGCTACCAGGACCGACCACTAGGCTCGGCCGGTGTCCTCCGAACGTGCACCCGACCTGCGTGGGATCTCCGGGTTCGTGCTGACCTGCCGGTTCCTGACCGAGCTGGCGCTGCTCGCCGGCCTGGCCGTCGCCGGGGCCCGGCTCGGTGACGGGGTGGTGTTCGCCGTCGTCAACGCGGTTCTGCTGCCTCTGGTCGCGGCGGCGGTGTGGAGTCTGTTCGTCGCGCCGCGGGCTCGGCGGCGGTTGGGGGAGCCGGTCCGGTTCGTCGTCGAGTTCCTGTTGTTCGCCGGGGCCGGGGTCGCGCTGGTGTTGACCGGGTGGGTGGTCGTCGGGGTCGTGCTCGCCGTTCTCGGGATCGGGTTCGCCGCTTTGACCCGGGTTTACGCCAAGGACGGGTGAACTCAGCCAGCCACGCCGACACCGATCAACGCCCCCACCGCATAGGTCGCGCCCGCGGCTATCGCGCCGAACAACAGCTGCCGCAGGGCGCTGCGCCACCACGGCTGCACCGTGAACACCGACGCGATCGCGCCCGCGGCGAGCAGGCCACCGGCGCCGGCCAGCAGACCGGCCGTGAGCGACGCGAATCCGAGCAGGTACGGGATCAGCGGAACGATCGCACCGACCGAGAACGTCAGGAACGACGACACGGCGGCGACCCGCGGCGAGGGCTTGTCGGTGGGGTCCATGCCGAGCTCGTGCGTGACGTGCACCAGGGTCGCCGTCTCGACGTCGCCGTGGATGTCGTGGGCGGCGGCGGTCGCGGTTTCCTCCGTTATCCCCATGTCCATGAGCATTCTCGACAGCTCGCGTTCCTCGGCCTCCGGGTTTTCCCGGATCTCCCGCCGCTCGGACTCCCATTCCCGGTCGATCTGTTCATTCTGCGTACGCACGGACGTGTATTCACCGAGCGCCATCGAAAAGGCGCCGGCGACGAGTCCGGCCATCCCGGTGAGGATCACGACCCGAGCGCTCGCACCGGCGGCGCCGACGCCGACCACCAGCGCGATGTTCGTCACCAGACCATCCATGGCGCCGAAGACGGAGGCCCGCAGCCAGCCACCGGACACGTCCGCGTGCGTGTGTCCGATCTCGTCGGCGCCGGAAACGGGGGAAATGCTCATGGCAGGGACGCTACGTCGCGGCAAAATAACTTGTCCAGCCAGGAAAGGCGAACCAAATATTGGATAGGCAGGGCTAACATTTCCCCGGACGCGCGGTCATGGCTCAGACGTCCAGCTCCCGGTGGCGGGCGGTGAGCGTCCGCGCGAGTTCGGCCAGCTTGATGTTGAGGTCCTGGGACGTGCGGCGGAGCAGGTCGAACGCCTCCTCGGCGTTGATGCCGCGGCGCTGCATGAGGATGCCCTTCGCCTGGCCGATGACGTCCCTGGTCTCCAGGGCCTGCCGCAGCTGCACCTCGCGCAGGTCGGCCAGCCGGACGGCCTCGCTGTTCGCCACGGCGAGCGACGCGTGGGTGGCCAGCAGCAGGGCGTTGTCGCGGGTGTTCTCGTCGCCCAGGCGGCCCAGGTGGTGGGAGTAGATGTTGAGCGCGCCGGACAGGCGGGGCGGGGTGACGTCGGGCAGCAGGGCGGTGGAGAGCACGGACCGGTACCCGTGCCGCACGGCGTTCGGGCCGAACAGGGGCCACCGGTCGTCGGTCGCGAGGTCGGGGCTGTAGGTGTAGGCGACGCTCGTGATGCGGGCCGCGTCGTAGCAGGGGCCTTCCTTGTACCGGTTCTGGAGCTCGTCCAGCTCCGTGCCGACCGGGTCGGTCTCGACCGGGGTGTGCAGCTGCCCGTCGTCCGTGCGCAGGGTCAGGCTGACCAGGTCGGCGTCGGGGAGCACCGCGAGGGTCGCGCGGACCACGTGGGACAGCACGTCGGCGACCGAGCCGGCGTCGAGGAGAAGCCGTGCCAGCTCGGCGAACTGCCGGACCAGGGGGCTGCCCTCGGGGTCGCCGGCCGGGTGCGGCGCGTCCGCGGGGCGCGCGACGAACTCGGCCTTGTCCCTTCTCCACTCCTCTTCGTTCATGGCTGCCTCCAACGGGGTCGTGCGCACTGGCTACCCCGTCCGGCACGCGCCGGAACGCGCCCCGGGGAGAACCGGGGCGCGTTCCCGTCCGCTCAGGACCCGGACTGGCGCTGGACGGACGACCTGGCGTCCTGCGCCCGGTCGGTCACGTCGCTCGTCGCCTGCCTGGCCTCGTCCTTGACGGTGTTCGCGGCGTCGGCGGCCGTGTCCTTGACCGACTCGACGGCCTGCTGCGCCGGCTCGCGCAGGTTGTCCCGCATCTGTTCGGCGACCTGGCCGACGCGCTCGGCCACCGGCCGGCCGTACTCCTGCGCCGCCTCCTTCGCCTGCCCGGCGAGGCGTTCCTCGGCCTTGCTCGCCGGCACGAGCGAGGACACCAGCCACCCGGCGCCGAACGCGATCAGGCCGGCGGCGAGCGGGTTGCCCTCGGTCTCGCGGCGGATGGCCCGCGGCGCGTCCTGCACGGCTTCGGCCACAGTGGACGCCGCCGACCGCGTGCCCTCCGCCACCGACGAGGCCGCCGACGACGCCGCGCCGCTGATCCGATCGCCGGCCGCGGACATCGTGTCGCCGGCCGACGAGGCGCCGCTCGGCGCGCTGCCCATCACGCGGTCACGCATGCTCGACCAGGCCCGGCGGGCGCGGTCGACGCGGCGGTGCACGATGCGGCCCGGCGTCACCTTCTCGGCGAGCCTGTCCACATCGGTGCTCAGGTTCCGTTGCGTGCGTTCGATCTCCCGGCGCAGCCGCGCCGGATCCTCGGGAGTGGTGGTCATGATCTCTCCTGGTTGGGCGTGAGGGCGTCCGGGACCTGCCTGAGGGAGTCCACGGTGCGTTCGGGCACGGGGTTGAGCTCACGCAGCTGCCGGCGGCCGGTCGCGTAGAGCACCGCGCCGGCCACCGCCCACACGAGCGCCACGATCAGTGCCGCGAGGCCCTGGTCCATGACGTTGGCGAGCGCCCACCAGAGCGCGAACGACAGGAACAGCAGCACCATGTAGCCGGCGAACCCGGCGCCGCCGAGCATGCCGGCGCCCTTGCCGGCCTTGCTGGCCTCCTGCTTCAGCTCGGCCTTCGCGAGGGCGAGCTCCTGGCGCAGCAGCGTGGACAGGTCACGGGAGACGTCGCCGAGCAGCTCGCCGACCGACGCCCGCTCCACATCGGGTCGTCCCGCGTCGCCCGTCGCCGGACCGGTCATCGGTTCACCGGTCCGGAGTAGTCACCGCCCGGCTCGGCCGGGTAGCCCGCCGGGGCCGGCCGGGCGGGCGTGGCCATCGGCCCGGGGGGCTCGTCGGGCATGCCGACCGGCGGCGATGGCGGTGTCGAGTAACCCGGGGTGCCCGGCACCGGGGCGGGGTAGTCGCCCGGTGGTCCCGCCGGTGGCGGGGGCGGCATGGCGTAGCCGGGTGCCGCGGTGTCGGCCGGCGGCATGGGGTTCGCGGATGGCACGGGCATCGGGCGCGAGCCGGTGGCACGCGGGGCCGCCGAGCCGTTCCCCGAGCCATTGCCCGGGCCGGTGTCCGAGTCGTCGCTCGCGGCGGCGACCGCGCCCCTCGTCAGCCGGCCGACGAGCACGCCCGCCAGTGCCGCGCCGGTGAGGAACACACCGGGCCTGCGCCGGGCGAACGCACGCACCTCGTCGAGCAGCGCGCCGGGTTCGCGTTCGTCGAGCCAGTTCGCGACGCCGCGGGCGCGGTCGGCCGCCTGGCGCGCCATCTCCGGCGCGACACCGTCACCGTCGGTCTTCTCGGCCATGTCGGTCAGCTGGTCGGCCAGTGCGTGCAGGCCGCCGGCCGCCCTGCGCTGGCCGTCCCTCGCCTGCTCGGCGAGCTGGCCGCGACCTTCCCGCAGCAGGTCCCTGGCCTGTCGCGTGGTCTCCGACGCGACCCGCCGCACCTGCTCGCCGGCCGTGTCGCCGACCTGCCCGCCGCGCTCCGCCGCGGTGCGCGCCACGGCGGACGCCTCCTGCTTCGCGACCTCGGGGGTGGACTGTGGATGCTGTCTGTCCGGCGGGTTGTACCCGCCGCTCGGATCCGTCACGTTGCGCCTCCTACAACAGCTGGGAGCCGCTCGGATACCCGGCGAACGACCCCATAACCACTGATCTAGGTCGAAACAGGCGCGGAGGACCGGGTCAGCCGGCGTTCAGTGAGAGCCGCCCAGCAGGGGGAGTGGCGTGAACTCCTCGTCCTGCCACAGTTGCCGCGAGGTCTCCTCGGGGTAGGCGGTGACTTCGGGGACGGCGTCGAAGACCTGGGTGAGCCGCCGTTCCTCGTCGAAGGCCGGCCAGCCCGGGTCGCCGGTGGTGGCGAACGCGGTCCACGCCGTGCGGAAACGGGCCGACAGCTCGTGTGTCTCGGCCGGCGGGTCCTGGCCGATGAGCAACAGGCCGAGATCCGCGTCGAGGGTGCCGAACAGCAGCGGGATGTCCAGCCCGTGGCAGGCGCCGAACCGCCCACCCACCCCCGGCGCCGGCCAGGTCAGCTCGTACAGGTACGCCCGCCCGCCCCCGGCGGCGTGGGACTCCGCGAGCCGGAGCGTGGGCATGCGGAACAGCCAGTCCGACTGCACCCGTTCGTACAGCTCCTCGGCGGACGCGGACGGGAACGCCGTGCGGTAGTCGGCCGAACCCGGGGCGAAGGCCCGCAGGGCCCAGGCCGCGTCCTCCTCGGTGATCTTGCCGAGCCGGCCGAGCATCCCCATGAACAGCCGGCACTCCTCGCGGTTGTGCCCCGTGATCAGGTCCACGTCCCGGCTCGCGCCGCCCGCCAGCGCCTGCCACGGCGTCACGGGCAGCACCTCGCCGTCCACGACCGGGGCGAAGAACGTGTCGGCGTGGGCGAGCTGGCCCCAGCGGTCGACGTGTTGGCGCACGGTGGCGGCGGCCGCCTCGCCGGCCAGGGCCAGCTCGTGCGGCTCCACAGTGGACAGATCGGCGGCGGTCGGCCGCAGGCCGCGGTGGGCGGCGATGGCGGCGGTCACGTCCAGCGCCAGCTCCGGGGACAGGAACGTGCCCGGCACGCTCTGGGCGATGGCGCGGCGGAACAACCCGGCCGCGGCCGGCATCGCCAGCAACGCGGCCACCGAACCACCGCCCGCCGACTCACCGAACACCGTGACCTGGTCGGGATCACCGCCGAAGCCCGCGATGTTGTCCCGCACCCACGTCAACGCGGCGACCTGGTCGAGCAACGCGCGGTTGGCCGGCGCGCCGGCGATCTCGGCGAAGCCCTCGACGCCGAGCCGGTAGTTGCAGCTCACCACCACCAGGTCACCGTCCGCGGCGATCCGGCGCGCGTCGTATCCGCCCTGGGCCGAGCTGCCGAGCTTGTAGGCGCCGCCGTGGATCCACACCATGACCGGGCGCCGCGCGGCCGGGTCCGGGGCGGGCGTCCACACGTTGACCGTCAGCCAGTCGTCGCCGGGCGGCGGGGCCGGCACGTCGACGCCGGCCGGCCGGAAGCCCGCGAGGTCCTGGGGCGCGGCCGGCCCGAAGGCGAACGCCTCCCGCACACCGTCCCAACCGGCCACGGGCCGGGGTGCGGCGAACCGCGCCTCGCCGACCGGCGGCGCGGCGAAGGGGATGCCGCGGAAGACGGCCAGCCCGTCCTCCCAGCGGCCACGCACGGCACCCGCGGCGGTGCGCACCTCGGGTGTGACGGTCACGTCAGTCATGGGCCTCTCCCTGGTCGAGCAGTGCGGTCGCGGTCCGCATCAGCCGGTCGGTGAACTCCTCGGCGTCCAGGGGTTCCGGCCCCTCGACCACCCAGGTGTGGATGAACTCGCCCCAGCCGCCGGTCAGGAAGGCGGCGAGGTCCTCGACGGTGCGGGCATCGAGACGCCGGCCGTACACCGCGCGGACGGCCTCGCGGTTGACCGGCAGGAACAGCTCCTTGAAGGCCCTGCTCAGGGCGAACGCGCAGGACCCGGTCAGCAGGGCGCGGTAGAACGCCCGGTGGGTGGCCATGTGCTCGGCCAGGGCCAGCGCCCGCCCGCGCCCGTCGCCACCGTCGGCGACGTGGGGCAGCACGTCGCGCCGGGCCAGGTCGAGCGCGGCCTCCAGCAACAAGGTGTCGCGATCGCCGAACTGCTGGTACACCAACCGCCTGCTGACATCCGCCGCGTCGGCGATGTCGGAGACCGGCACGTCCGCCGTGCCCCGCTCGGCCACCAGCGCCACCGCGGCCGTCATCAACGCGGCCCGCGACCGCCGCACGCGACGGTCCCGAGCGGGTGACAGGGTCGGCGACTCCAACACGGACCCGATAATGCACACCTGAGAAAAAACACGCAAGTGTGCAGCTACTCCGGGTTTTCGCCTGGCCGCGCGCGGTACCTCTGTGGAATGGGCGACGAACGACGTGCGGCACGCGTCATCGTGATCGCGATCCTGCTGGCACTGGCGACGTGGGTGGCCGTCGAGTTCGTCCTGCGGGTCGACCGGGTGCTGGTGTGGATGCTGATCGCGCTGTTCCTGGCGACGGCGCTGTACCCGGCGGTGAACTGGCTGCAGGAACACGTGACGTGGTGCCGCCGTTCGCTGGCCACGCTGCTGGTGTTCCTGGTCGTGGTGGCGGCGTTGATCGGCATCCTCGCCGCGTTCGCGGTGCCGCTGGCCCGGCAGGCCACCCAGCTGGCGGGCCAACTCCCCGGCATGATCGCCGACGCCCGCGGCGGCCGCGGTCCCATCGGCGACCTGCTGGCGCGCACTCACGCACTGGAGTTCGTGCAGCAGAACCAGGCCCGCATCCGGGAGGTGGCGACCGGCCTGGGCACTCCGGCGCTGAACCTGGCCCGCGGCCTGGTAACCGGCATCGTCGCGACGATCACCATCTTCGTGCTGACCTACCTGATCGTCCTGGAGGGCCCCAAGATGATCAGCGGCGGCCTGGGGCTGCTACCACCGGAACGGGCGAGCCGCGTGCGGCGCGTGGGGGCCGCGTGCGCGCGGACGGTGAACGGCTACATCACGGGGAACCTCATCATCAGCGTGATCTGCGGCCTGCTGACGTTCACGGTGCTGGTGATCTTCGGGGTGCCGTTCGCCGGCCTGATCGCGTTGTTCGTCGCGATCGCCGACCTGATCCCACTCATCGGCGCGACGTTGGGCGCGGTGGTCGCCGGCGTCGCGGGCTTCATCCACTCGGTGCCCGCCGGCATCGCCGTCGTCGTGTTCTTCGTGCTGTACCAACAACTCGAGAACCACCTGCTGCAGCCGGTGGTGTTCTCCCGCACGGTGAAGCTCAACCCGCTGACGGTGCTGGTGGCGATCCTGCTGGCCACCGAACTGGCCGGCATCCTCGGCGCACTGCTGGCCATCCCGGTCGCCGGCATCGTCAAGGTCGTCCTCGCGGACGTCTGGGCGCACCGCCGCTCCGCCAGGGCGGGCACCCCACCGGAAGATCGTGACGAACCGTCCCCGGCTCGGGAGGGCAGCGACGAGAGCGGCACGGGCGACGACCGCGCGTCCACAGGTCTGAGCAGAGCTGACCGGGAACCGTCGCCCGATCGGTGACGTGACCCGTCCACGGCGTATACGTAAACGGCTCGACGACCGATCTGTTGGTGGATCGATGAGCTGGAGGGGGCCATGGAGGACGGGGACGAGCGGGCGGCGTTGGCCGGTGTGTGCGTGGAGTTGCCCGAGCTGCTGGCCGAACGCCCGCGACTCACCGAGGACCGGCGGGCGTTGGTCGACCGCATCCACGAGGAGGCCGTCGCACGCCGGCCGATCGTCGCGTTGCTCGCGGAGTTGGTGGGCACCAGCCGGGAGGAGGCCGTGCGGTCGCTCGGCGCCGGACTCCCCGGTGTCGGCCCGGGCCGGCCGGTCGAGGAGTGCTTCGGCTGCCCGGACGGCGCCTGTGACCTGGTGGTGGTGCCCGAGCCGGGAGCCGGGGCGCCGCGCTGCAACGTGACCGGCCGGCCCATGACGCTGTCGTGACCGGCTTCTTCCAGGAGCTCGCGAAGAAACTGGCCGAGCGGTGGCTGACACTGCTGCTGGTGCCCGGCGCGCTCTTCCTCGCCACGGCCTGGGTGGCGCTGCGGCTCGGCCACGGGGACGCGCTGAACTGGGCGCGCCTGAACGGGGAGGCCGCCGACGCCACCGCCGCGTTCGCCCGGCAGCCGGGTGGCACGCAGGCCGCGCTGGCGGCCGCGGTCCTGCTCGGTGCGACCGCGACCGGGCTCGCGGTCGCGGCGCTGGCGGGGGTCACGCGGGACCTCTGGCTGGGCCTCTGGCCACGGTCTTTCGGGTTCCTGCGCCGGCCCGCGCTCGCCCGCCGGCGGGCACGCTGGTCGACCCGGCTGGCGGCCCGGCGCGCGCTGGAAGCCGCGCACCCGCGGGACACCCGGACGCGGGAGCAGCAGGAGCTGATCGACACCGCCGCCGCCCGGCTCAACCGGCTGTCGCCCGTCAGGCCCGGCCGCCCCACGTGGATGGGGGACCGCATGCACGGCGTGGAGCAGATCTCGCTCAACCGGTACGGGTTGGACCTGAGCTTCGGCTGGACGCGGCTGTGGCTCCTGCTCCCCGACCCGGCGCGGGCGGAGATCACCGCCGCCCACAACGCGTTCGCGGCCGCGGTGGCCACCGGGACCTGGGCGTGGGCCTACCTCGCGCTCGCGGTCCTGTGGTGGCCGAGCGCGCTCGTCGCGGTGGGGATCGGGCTTGTCGGCCGGGCTCGCGGCAGGACCGCGGTCGGCGAGCTCGCCGCGCTCTCGGAGGCGGCCCTGGACCTGCACGGCCGCCTGCTGGCGATCGCGCTCGGCCTGGCCGATCAGGAGTCCGGCCCGCTGACCGTCGCGGAGGGTGAGCGGATCACCGCCGCGGTCCGCAAGGGCCGCTGAACCGGCGAAAGGGGGCGAGTCGATGTTCGAGGAGCTGCTGGCGCTGGTCCGCGAGCGGATCACCGGCTTCCGGGCGTCGGGGGACGAGGACCTGATCCTGGATGACTCCGCCCTGCGGGAGGCCACCGGCCTGTGGCAGGCGGTGCGACCGGCCGCGCCGCACAGCTCGCGGCTCAGGACGGCCCGGAAGGTGCTCGGCGAGCTGTACTGCCTGCGGTACTTCGCGCTGCCGGACGGCCCCGATCACCTCGAGCTGGCCAGGACCGTCGTGATGCTCCAGGACCTCGCGCACCTGCCGAGCGCGATCCCGGAACGGCTCCGGACCGTGCTCGGCGGCGCGGCCGACCCCCACGTGCAGGTCGCCGAGGGAGCCCGGCTGCTGAACGACGCACTGACCGACGCCGAGCCGCTGTTCCTCGAGGCCGCCGCCATCCTGCTGACCGCGGCGGTGGCCCGCATCGGCGAGGGGCACCCCCACCTGGTGGGCGGCCTGAACAACCTGTGCGCCGTACGCCAGCACCAGTATCTGCGGTTCGGCGACCCGGCGGACCTCGACCGGTCGGTCGACGCGGGGGAGCGGGGTGTCGCGATCTCGACCGGCGATGATCCCCACCGCACCATGTGCCTGTCCAACCTCGGCGTCACCTACTGGCACCGCTTCACCCGCACGGCGGCCGCCGCGGACCTGCGGCGAGCCGTCGAGCTGGGCGAACGCGCGGTCGCCGAGGCCGGCGCGGATGACCCCAGGCTGGGGAACTACCTGCTCAACCTGTGCCAGGTCTGTCTGGACGCCGACCTCGACCGGGCCGTCGAGCTCGGCCGGCGGGCCGTGGACGCCTGGCCGCGCGACGACCCCGGGGCGGTCCGCGCACTCAGCGTCCTGGCCGGTGCCTACCGGGACCGCTACCTGCGGGACGGGGCTTTGCCCGACCTGACCCGGGCCACCGAGCTCGCCGAGGCCGCGGTCGCCGGGACGCCCGAGGGCTGGCCCGACCGCGGGGTCGTGCTGGCCAACCTCGGTGGCCTGTACGAGAGGTGGTTGGCGCACCGCGACACCGTGGCCGACGTGGAGCGCGCGATCGACCTCCTCCAACAGGCCGTCGCGGCGCACCCGGAGAACCAACCTCAGTGGCCGGACATGCTCGCCGGTCTCGCGGTCGCACATCGGAAACGGTTCCGGCACACCGCCGAACTGTCTGATGTGGACAGTGCGATCTCGTGTGGCGAGCGGTGTCTCGCCCGGCTCGCCGACGACCACCCCCGCCGCGGGGAGTACCTGGCCGAACTGGGGGAGTACCACCTGCTGCGGTTCCTGTGCGCCGGCGTGGCGGCAGACCTCGACCGCTCGATCGGTTACTTCGAGCGGGCCGTGGCCGCCACGCCGGCCGGCGAGTCCCGGCGCGCGGCCTACCTGACGGACCTGGGGTCGACGTACGGGCGGCGGTTCGACCTGAGCCGGGACATCGCGGACCTGGACCGTGCCGTCGACCTGAGCCAGCAGGCACTCGCCGCCGTGCCGGAGACGGACCGGGTCTGGCCGGGCATCATGGCCGACCTCGCCACCGCCTACCGGAAACGCGCCCAGATCACGGGTGCCGCGACGGACCTCGACCTGGCCGTCGACTGCGGTGTGCGTGCGGTGGTGGCCACGGCGAACGACCACGCCCACCACGCGAGCAACCTGTCCGTGCTGGCCAACGCGTACCGGGCCCGGTACGACCTGCTCGGTCGGGCGGACGACCTCGACCAGGCGATCGACCGCGGCGAACGGGGCCTCGCGCACGACCAGGAGCTCCTCGACCGGCCGATCGTGCGGGCGAACCTGAGTGCCGCCTACCGGAGGCGGTTCGAGCTGGCGGGGATCACCGCGGACCTGGACCGCGCCATCGAGCTGGGGGAGGCCGCCGTCGCGGCCAGCGGGGACGGCCGGCCCACCCTGGACAGCCACCTGGCCGACCTCGGCGGAGCCTACCTGTTCCGGTCCGCGCGGACCGACTCGGTGGGTGACCTCGACCGGGCCATGCGGCTGCAGGCGCACGCCGTCGACGCCGTCCCCGACGGCCACCACACGCGCGCCGGTTACCTGGCCGACCTCGTGATGATCCTCATGCGGCGCCATGCGCACACGGGCGCGCCGGCGGACCTGGACGCGGCGGTCGCCCTCGGCGAGGACGCCCTCGCCGCCTGCCCGGCCGGTCACCCGGACCGGCAGCGGTGCCTGTCGAACCTCGGTCGGGCGTACACGATCCGGTTCGAGGAACGACACCTGGTCGCGGACCTGGACCGGGCCGTCGAGCTGTGCACGCGATCCGTCGCGGAGACCCCCGACGACCACCCCGGCCGGGCGTTCTACCTGTACCGCCTCGCCGGCGCCCACCACGCCCGGTTCGCGGCGGCGGGGACGGTCGACCGGTCGACGCTGGCCGAGCTCGCCCGGCAGGTCACCGAGGCGACGGGCTCCTCGCCCGAACGCCGGCTGCTGGCCGCGGACGCGGTGGCCGCGCTGGCGTACGGGGCGCGCGAGTACCCGCTGGCCGTCCGGCTGTGGGACGACGCCGTCGCGCTGCTCCCGTCGCTGCCCCCGCGGGAGTCCGGGTGGTCCGACCAGGAACACCGGCTCGGGGGACACTCCGAGCTGGTCGGGGGCGCGGTCGCCGCGCACTGCGTGCTCGACGACCCGGTGGGCGCGGTGGAGACCGCGGAGCTGGGCAGGGGCGTTCTGCTCGGTGCCGCACTGAACGCCCGCACCGACCTCAGCGATCTCGAGCGTGTCCGGCCGGACCTGGCGGCCGAGTTCCAGCGCCTCCGCCGCCGGCTCGACGGCGACCCGGACGACCTCGCGGGGGTCGGTCGCCGCAAGCGGCTGTGGACCGAGCACGACGAGCTGCTCACCCTGGTCCGCGGCCTCCCCGGCTTCGACCGGTTCCTCCAGGTCCCGCGGCTCGGCGAGCTCCGCCCCGCGGTGGCCGGCGGCGCGGCCGTCCTGGTGAACGCGGCCGACCAGGGCGGCCACGCGATCATCGTCACCGCGGAGTCCGAGCCGGTGCTCGTCGCGCTGCCGGGCCTCACCTCGGCCGCCGCCCGGCGGCATGCCGCGATCCTGCTGGACGCCACGAGTCGTCGCGGGCTGGTCGGCACGCTGCGCAGGCAGCGGGTCGTGCCCGAGGTTCTCGGCTGGCTGTGGGACACCGTCGCCGAGCCGGTGCTGGACCGGCTGGCCGGTGCGCTGCCTCGGGTCTGGTGGCTGCCCCTCGGTCTGCTCGGCCTGTTCCCGCTGCACGCGGCCGGGCGTCCGGGCGAGCCGGGTGTGCTCGACCGGGCGGTGTCGTCCTACACCGCCACCCTGCGGGCGCTGGCCCACGCCCGCGGCCGGCCGGCCGCCGGCGCGCGCCGCCAGCTCGTCGTCGCGCTCGCGCACACGCCCGGTCTGCCCGACCTGCCGGGCACCGTGGCCGAGGCCGTCTGCCTGCGCACCGAGACGCCCCCGCTGCTGGACGGCGACGCCACCGCCGACCGCGTCCTGACCGGGCTGTTCGACCACACCTGGGCGCACTTCGCCTGCCACGCCAGCACCGACGTCGCCAGCCCCTCGCGCGGCGGCCTGTGCCTGCACGACGGGATCCTGCCGCTGCCGGAGATCGGCCGGCTCAGGCTCACCGACGCCGAGCTGGCCTACCTGTCCGCGTGCTCCACCGCCGACCGCGGCGTCGAGCACGCGGACGAGTCCCTGCACCTGGCGTCGGCGTTCCAGCTGGCCGGGTTCCGGCACGTGATCGCGAGCCTCTGGCCGCTCGCGGATCACGTGGCGGCCGCGGCGGCCGAGGAGTTCTACCGCCGGCTGCCCGATGCCCCGGTGGCCGACCTCGCCGCGACCACGCTGCGGGAGGTCACCCGTCACCTCCGCGACCGGTATCCGGACCGGCCGGATCTCTGGGCCTCGCTGGTGCACACCGGACCGTGAGGCCTGGGGCTCAGTCCGGCGGCTCGACCGACCCGGCCTCGTCCCGGACGTCCTCCTCGGCCGGCGGCTTCTCACGGGTGGGCTTCGGTTCCGGTACGTCGAGGTCCGGCGGCGACTGGGTGTTCGGCGGCTCCGGCGGGTCCGGATCACGCGGCGTCTGGTCGGTCATGACCGGCGGGTACCCGGTCCGCCCCAGGTCGACTCACGGGCGGATCGGGCGCCGGCCGGAAACTCCCGTTGTCACACCGAGAATCAGCGCGCCGGCCGCGAGCATCAGCCAACCGCCCACGAGCCCGGCCGGGACGCACACCAGCGCGGCCGCGGCCGCGACGAGCCGGGACCACTGCCACCTCGGCGCGAGGAAACGGTGGAACAGCGCCAGACCGAGGAGGTAACCGGCCAGTCCGAGCGGCATGAGCCACAGCTCGAAGCCGTGCAGCGGCTCGGTGAAGTAGGTAACCGCCTTCTTCATGCCGACCGCCGCCATGGTCACGCTCGTGATCATCAGCAGGTAGCTGTAGCCGAACGTGAACAGCGCCGCCCGGCCGCGCTCGCGGGGCGGCATCGCGTCGAGGAGGTCCTCGCTCACGTGCTCCTCGCGGTCGAAGTACAGCCACCACATGCCCGCGCTCACCGCCAGCGCCAGCAGCGAACCGAGCACGAGGGTGGGCACGTCGCCCTTGCCGGACGTCGCCACGCCGACCGCGATGATCGACTCGCCGAGCAGGATGATCAGCGCGAGCCCGTGCCGCTCGACGAAGTGCCCGGCCCCCACGACGAACCCGCTGATGCCGGCGATGGCCGGCGACACCGCCTCCAGGGCCGCCGCGCCGAACAGGACCCCCAGCCGCGCGTCGGGCGGGACGATCCCGGCGATCACGACCACCAGCGCGCTGGTGATGTTGAACGGTCCGATCCTGGCGATGCCGGCCCGGCCCGAGGTGCCGAGGAACGCGGTCGTGTGCACCACCACGACCACGAGGTAGGCCAGCCCGAGGACGAGCCCGAACGGCCCGTCGTCGAAGAACCTCGGCACCGCCAGCGACATCACGAAGAACGCGGCCATGCCGGTGAGCAGGAGCAGCCGCGGCCCGGTCCGCTCCAGGTCGAGCGCGTTGGTGAGCCAGGCGTAGCCGCCGTACATCCACCACACGATCGCGAGCAGCCCGACCGCCCTGGCAAGGCCCGTCCCGTCGGGCGACGCCGTGAGCACCGCCGCGACCTGGGTGATCGTGAAGACGAAGACCAGGTCGAAGAACAGCTCCAGCGTCCGCACCCGCTCCGCGGGCGCGGCGTCCGTCCGCGATGTGGTCACGCGCCGCTCCGCTCGGAAGGGCCACCAGAAACAGCGCACAGGGTAGCCGAGAACGCCGTCCGCAGTGGACCTCGACCGTGGTCCGTGTGCCAGGATGGCGGCAGGGGGTAGTGCTGTGTCTCGTATTCATCCGACCGCGGTCGTGTCCGACGCCGCGGTCATCGCCGATGACGTGGTGATCGGGCCGTATGCCGTCGTGCACCGGTACGTCCGGCTGGCCGCCGGGGTGCGGGTCGACGCGCACGCCGTGCTCGGCGGCGACCCGCAGGACCTGTCCTTCGCCGGTGCGCAGACGTGGCTGGAGGTCGGGCCGGGCACGGTGATCCGGGAGGCGGCGATCGTGCACCGGGCCACCAGACCGGACGTGCCGACCCGGATCGGGGCGCAGTGCCTGGTCATGGGGCAGGTGCACATCAGCCACGACGCGTGGCTCGGCGACCGGGTGGTGGTGGCGCAGCGGACGGCGCTCGCCGGGCACGTCACGGTCGGCTCCGACGCGGTGATCGGCGGGATGTCCGCGGTGCACCAGCACGTGCGGATCGGCCGCCGCGCCATGGTCGGCGCCCTCGCCAAGGTGACGCGGGACGTGCTGCCGTTCTGCGCGGTCGACGGCAACCCGGCCACCCACCGGGCACTGAACGTGGTGGGGCTGCGGCGAGCGGGGTTCTCCGCCGCCGACCGCCGGGTGCTGCGGCAGGCCTACAACCGCCTGCGCGCGGGGCTGTCCCTGGACGAGCGCGCGGGGCTCGCCGGCGAGCTCGCCGAGTTCCTCGACGTGCCGTCGCGGCGCGGGATCAGCCCGTTCAACCGGGTCAGGGAGCCGGCGTGATGTGGACCCTGGCCGAACTGGCGCCACTGCTCGGCGCCACCGTCGGCGCGTCCCCGGACTTCGTGGTGGCGCGGCCGGTGCCGCACGACTCCGACGATCCGCGGGGGCTCGCCTTCTGCACCGGACCGAGGTCCGTGCGGGAGGCGGCACGGCACGGCGTGGGCGCGTTGATCGTGCCGCCCGGACTGGAGGTCGGGCGCCCCTGCCTGTACGCGGAGCAACCCCGGGCCGCGTTCGCGCGGTTCCTCGCGCTGTGCCGGCGCCCGTTGCCCCTGCGGCCCGGGGTGCACCCGACCGCGGTGGTCGATCCCGGCGCCGAGGTCGCGCCCGGCGCGTCGGTCGGTCCGTACGCCGTGGTGGAACGGGGTGCGCGGATCGGCGCCGGGGCAAGGATCTTCCCGTTCTGCTACGTCGGCGAGGACTGCGTGGTCGGCCAGGACACCGTGCTGTACCCGCATGTCGTGCTCTACCAGGACGTGCACGTCGGCGCGCGGTGCGTGGTGCACGCGCACGCGGTGCTCGGCGCGGACGGTTTCGGGTTCGCGTGGGACGGCACCCGCCAGGTCAAGATCGAGCACGTCGGCGCGGTGCGGATCGGCGACGACGTGGAGATCGGCGCGGGCACGGCGATCGACCGGGCGACCAGCGGCACGACCACCGTGGCGTCCGGGGTGAAGGTGGACAACCTGGTCCAGATCGGGCACAACGCGGAGGTGGGAGCGCATTCCCTGGTCTGCGGCCAGGCCGGGATCGCCGGGAGCGCGGTCGTCGGCCGGCGGGTGACCATGGCCGGGCAGAGCGCTGTCGCCGACCACGTCACGGTCGGCGACGAGGTGACCCTGGCCGCGCGGGCGGTCGCGAGCCGGGACATCGACGAACCCGTTGTGCACTACGGGTTCCCCGCCCGGCCGGACGGGTTGCGGATCTCCGCCGCGCTCGCCGAGCTGCCCCGGCTGCGGGACCGGATCCGGGAGCTGGAACGGCTGCTGGCGGAATGACACGCCGAACCGTGCTGGCGCCGGTGACGCTGACCGGGCTGGGCCTGCACTCCGGGCACCCCGTCACCGTGCGGATCCACCCCGCCGACACCGGGATCGCCTTCCGCTGCGCCGGTTCCCGCGTGGTCGCCGCCCCAGCCGCGGTCACGGGCACCCGCTGGCACACGACCCTGGGCGGCGTCGCCACGGTCGAGCACCTGATGAGCGCGTTCGCGGGCCTGGGCGTCACCGACGCCGAGGTCGAGCTGTCCTACCCGGAGCTGCCCGCACTCGACGGCAGTGCCGCCGGGTACGTCACCGCGCTACGCACCCAACCACTCGACGAGACCGAGCTCCCGTTGCCCCGCAAGGAGTTCGCGGTCGAGACGGCCGAGGCCTCGATCACCGTCCGGCCCGGGAACGGGCAGTGGACCTACACGTTCCGGCACGGCGCCCGCACGCAGACGTTCACCTGCCGGCTCCCGGACGACTACCCGGCCGAGGTCGCCCCCGCACGGACGATCGCCGTCGCCGACCAGGTGCCGACCATGCTGGCCCGGGGCCTGGGCCGAGGCCTCGACACGTCGTCGGTCGTGCTCCTGGCACCGGACGGCTACGCGAACGAGCCGCGGTTCCCGGACGAGCCGGCCCGGCACAAGCTGCTCGACCTGGTCGGCGACCTGTACCTGACCGGCATCCCCGCCGGGCTGCTCGACGTCACCGCGTCGTTCAGCGGCCACACCACCAACATCCGGATGGCCGCGCTGTTGGTGAACTAGGGACGTTGGTCCTTCCCCGATATCGTCTACCGCAGCCGCGGTGGCCCGGCTGGGCACCCGTGCGCCACGGCGTGGATGGGAGCAGGTGCGATGACCGACAACGGGATCGTCTCGGTGGAGTCCCTCGCGAGCGAGCTGCTGGAGGAGGCACGCGGGCACCACTCGCGCCGCGCCGCCAGAACGATCGTGTCGGGCGCCGTCCAGCGGGCGACCCTGATCGCCCTGGCCCAGGGCGCCGAGATGTCCGAACACGACGCGCCGACGGCCGCCACGCTGCAGCTCGTGGTCGGCTCCGCGCGGCTGCACACGCGGAGCCAGGAGTGGGTGCTGGGCGCGGGGCAGCTCGTCGCCGTGCCGCCGCAGCGTCACGGTCTCACCGCCCTCACCGACGCGGTCGCGCTGCTCACCGTCGCACTCAGATGACCGAGCGCCGCCGCGGCGCCACCGGCCAGGCCGAACGCGAACACCGGCATCCGCCGCCGGCCGACACCCGGTCGACGCGCTGCCGCGGGAACGCGTCGATCACCGAGGCCCGGACGATGAGCTGGGTCGTGGTCACCTCATCGTTGTGGACGAGTTCCGCCGGTTCCGTGGCCGTCCGCGGTCAGATCCAGTCGCGTTCTCTGGCCAGCAGCAACGCCTCTGTCCGGTTGCGCGTGCCGAGCCTGGCGTACAACTCCCGCAGCAGGCGGAACATCATCCGTTCGGAGTATCCGGCGCCTTCCGCGATCCGACCGACGCTCACCCCGTTCGCCAGGTCGCGGAGCCACCCGATCTCCCGCGTCGACGGGTGCTCGGCCGGGGGTGCGTGTTCGGCATCGCGGCCCGCGAGGGCCCGCACGACGTCGGTCGGCAGCACCGTGTCGCCCTTCACCGCCGCGCGGAACACCGTGCGCAGCTGGGCCATGGCGGCCGTGCGCGGTATCGCGGTGGTCGCGCCGGCCGAGATCGCCCGCAGGTAGTTGGCGACGCTCGCCTCCTCGAGGACGGCGACGACGACCACGTCGTCCCGTGCCTCGCACAGCTCGGCCAGCAGGTTCCAGTCCGCTGCCGTCTGGACCGTCAGCAGGATGACGCGCCGGTCCGTGCCGAGTGCCCACGCACGCAGGTCCACCGGCGCCTCGGTCTCGACGAGCACGTCGTCGAGACATGCCATGACACCGTGCCGGAACATGGGGAGGGGATCGGACACCGCTACCCGGACGGACATCGACGGCGCGGCCTCCCACCCGCGAAGGGACTCCTGTCGCACAGATCCTTTCGGAGAGGTGGCATGGATGCCAGCACCCCGCCCGGCGTGTACGCAAGCTTGGCAGGGTCCTGACACGCGACATGCGTCATGGATTCCGGGTGCCGACCTTCCTACCGTCGACTCGACGGGTGCGGACAACCCCACGGATCAGAAGGCCGGGCTGGTGAACGCGGAATTCGGCTCGACGGGGGAGAACGACCGAACGGGCGACGGCGGTGGTCGGGGCCCGCTGTGGATTGGTGGCCTGCTCATCCTCGTCGTCGTTGTCGTGGTGATCATCCTGGCGAACCAGGGGTGAGCGGCGTCTCCGTTCTCCCCCGGGCTGCTGCCCAGACCCGTGCGAACTCCTCGCGGTCCAGGTGCGACTCGAAGTGCTTCAGCAGCATCAGGACGCGCGTCACCGCACCGCACACGGGCGCGATCGCGCGTGCCCTCCCGAACATGGTCCTGGCGATGCCCAGGTAGGTCGACTCGCCGAGGAGGCCGAGGCCACAGGCCACCAGCCCGTACGCGTCAAGGAACTGGAAGTCGGTCTCGTTCGGGTAGTAGCACGCGCGCGCCTCCGCGCACCCTGCCCGGAACGCGGCCTGTGCGTCGTCGTTCGCGCCTCGCCGGTACGCGGCCAGCCCGACCAGGCCGAGGCCGAGCACCGAGCCCCGGGTGCGCCGCGCGATGTCCGCGGCACGCGCCGCGTCGGCGAAGTCGCCCTGTTCGAGCTGGGCGATGGCGCGGATCTCCATGGCGACGCGGCACAGGCGACGGTTCCCGTGGTGGACACCGATCTCGTAGGCCTGCCCGGCGAGGGCGATCGCCTGGTCCGGATCGCCGTCGTCGAGGTCGATCTCCGCCTCGGCGAGCAGGCACCGGCCCGCCCACCGCCGGTTGCCGATGTCCTCGGCGCGGCTCCTGGCTTCCCGCAGCAGGCGCCGTGCCCGGTCGCGATCTCCGAGCTGGCCGTGCACCCACGCCTCGCCGAGCAGCATGGTCGGCTGGTGGACCTGGTCGTCGGCGGTGCCGACCCGCTCCAGCAGCCAACCCGCCACCCGGAAGAGCCGCAACGCGGAGGTGAACGCGCCCGCCCGTCCCCGGCACATCGCCAGGGCCGCAACGCCCTTCATCACGTCCCTGGAGCTGAGCCGCGCGAACGCCGCGAGACAGGCCCGGCGGGCACGTGCGGTCGCGCGCGGGAGATCGCCCTGGTGCAGGTAGGCCGCGCTCAGCTGCCTGCGCAGTACGATCCGCCGACGGCCGGACGCCAGCACGAGTGCGTGTTCGAGATGGTCCGTCGCCTCCGCATGGCGCTCCTGCTGCAGCAGCGCGCGTCCGTACATCGACTCCGCGTCGATCTCCAGCTTCGTCGGGATGTCGGCGTGCAACAGCATCCGCAGCGCCGGCGTCAGGGCCGTGCTCGAGCCCCAGCCCGCCAGGTGATGGTCGTCGACGTCGCCCATGAGCTGGAAGGCCGCCTCGTGGTCGCCGGCACGCAGGGCCAGCTCGATCTCGATGAGCTGCGGGCGCAGATCGGTGAGCCCCCGCGGGGCAGGAGTCCGCTGGCCGGCGTAGTAGGCCGCGGCCCGGCGCAGCAGCGCCACCGGCGTCTCACCGGCCTCGAGCTCGATCAGGCGATCGCGTTCCGTCGGCGCGGGCACGGAGAAGTGTTCGCCGTCGCACCGAGCCAACCGGAGGTGTCGCAGCCGCTCGAGGATGGCGGGGCTGTCCAGCTCACCTCGGACGAGATGGTCCACCGCCGGCACCGGGACGGGCCGGCCGTAGACGGCGAGCGCCTGGAGAACCCGCCGTTCCGACGGCGACAACCGCGCACACGCCTCGGCGAGCAGTCCCACCACCACGTCCTCGACGTTCATCCGGCTCATCAGTTCGAGTAGTTCGGGGAGCGTGAAGTGTCCCGAGACGAGCAGGCCGTACACCAGTTCGAGCGCGCGTGGGCAGCCGCGGGTCACCTCGTGGAGCCGCTCCCTGTCGCGCTCGGGCACGTCGCCGAACCTCAGCGTGTCGTCGGCGTTCATCGCCCGGAGGAGGGCGAAGGCGTCGTCGACCGGCAGTCCCTCGGTCAGGTGGCGGGGGCGCGGCGTGCCGGGGAACCGATCCGCCACCGCCCGTGCGGGGCGCCGCCCGACGAGTAGGAGCCACACGCCGAGCCCGGCCCGGGAGGCGAGGTGGTCGACGAGCTCGCGCAGTGCCGGATCGGCGATGTCGTCATCGTCGTCGAGCAGGTCCTCCACCGCGTCGATCGCGATGATCACGTCCAGTCCGGACAGCGCGTCGAGCAGCATGACCAGTCGTTCCAGCGGCAGGGACCGCCTACCCGCGGCCCTGAGCTCTTCGGCCTCGTGTGCCGGGAACAGGGCGGTCAGCTTCTCGATGACCAGGTCCGCGGTAACCAGTTCGAACCCGCGGCCGGACAGGTAGACCAGCCCGTGGACGCGCAGTGGCGACGCGCCGACGCGAACGCGCTCCCAGAGCCGGTGGACCATGGCGGTTTTGCCATACCCCTCCGGGCCCACCACCCGCACGAGTCTGGTCCGGTCGTCCCGGAGGTGCCGCTCGACGTCCTCGACCTCGGCATATCGATCCTGGAACCGGTTCGGTGGGATCGTCGGCGGCTCGCCCACCAGCACCGGCGGCCCGGGGAACAGCGGTCCGACCCTGGTGGCGGGGACCACCGGCCTGGCCCGGCCCGCGAGCGATGCGCCGATCCCCGACAGCAGAGCGTCGGTCGCCACGACGGCGTCCAGGTCGACTAGGTCGACGAGACCGTTCGTCCCCAGCACCCAGCCCGGCTGGCACTCCCCGACCCGGACCGGCACGACCTGCCGCCGGAACCCTCCCGGATCGTCGGGCCAGAGCGCCGACCACGCCTCGATGTTGTCGGCGCACGGCAGGTAGTCCGGCGTCAGGACCGCGATCACCCGCGCGGCCTCGCCGACCACCTCGTGAATATCCGGGACGGAATTCCATTCCCACAGGAACGGTTTCGGCTGGCGATTGTCCAGGAGCAGCCGTTCCCGGAGTTGCCAGGCAATCCATTCGGCCCATTCCCGGTCCGCGGCGGCGTGGCTGACGACGAAGTCGTACGGGCCGTCACCGGCGGGTGCGCCACCGATGCCGCTGAGCGGAGTTCCGTCGACCAATTCTCACCGACCTCGGTCACGGGAATGTACGGTCGAGCATGTCACATTCCTGCCATGAACAGGTCAGGGAATTCCCGGTTCAGGTTCGTTCGGCCGCCGCGAGCTTGACACACAGGGCCAGGCCGTTCATCGCCTCGGTCAGTTCGGTGAGTGGGGGGAAGGTCGGCGCGATCCGGATCACCGCGTCGTCGGGGTCCTTGCCGTACGGGAAGGGGGCGCCGGCCGGGGTGAGGGCGATGCCGGCGTCGCCGGCCAGCTTGACGACCCGCGTCGCACAGCCCGGCGGGACGCGCAGGGAGACGAAGTAGCCGCCGGCCGGGGTGGTCCACTCCGCCACCCCGGCCTGGTGGAGCTGGTCGGCGAGGACGGTGTCGACCAGGTCGAACTTGGGGCGGAGCAGTTCCCGGTGCCGTGCCATGTGCTCGAGCACGCCCTCGGGGCTGCGCAGGAACCGCGCGTGCCGCAGCTGGTTGACCTTGTCCGGGCCGATCGTGCGCTTGCCGAGGTGTCCGACGTACCAGTCCAGGTTCGCCTCCGAGGCCCCGAAGAACCCGACGCCCGCGCCGGCGAACGTGATCTTGGAGGTGGAGCCGAAGACCAGGGGCCGGTCCGGGTTCGCGGCCATGGCGAGGACGTCGTCGATCTCGTGTCGTTCCTCGGTGAGGTGGTGCACCGCGTACGCGTTGTCCCAGAAGATCCGGAAGTCCGGGGCGGCGGTGTGCATCGTGGCGAGGCGGTGCACGGCCGAGGGCGAGTAGACCTCGCCGGTCGGGTTGCTGTACTTGGGCACGCACCAGATCCCCTTGAGCCGGGCGTCCTGCGCGACCCGCCGTTCGACCTCGTCCATGTCCGGGCCGTCACCGGTCAGCGGGACCGGGATCATCTCGATGCCGAGCTTCTCGCAGATGGCGAAGTGCCGGTCGTAGCCCGGGACCGGGCACAGGAAGGCGGCGTCCCGCCAGGGCCCGTCACCACCCGGCACGCCGAACAGGGCGGCGTGCACGAGGTAGTCGTGCATCAACTCGAGGCTGGCGTTCCCGGCGGCGATCAGGCGTTCCGCGGGAACCCGCAGCAGCGGGGCGAAGATCTCCCGCAGCTCCGGCAGGCCGCGCAGGCCGCCGTAGTTGCGCACGTCGGTGCCGTCGGCGGCGCGGTGGTCGCCGGCGCCGGGCAGCTCGAGCAGGGGCGCGGACAGGTCCAGCTGCTCGGCCGAGGGCTTGCCCCGGGTCAGGTCGAGCCGCAGGCCACGGGCTCGCAACTCGTCGTACTCCGCGCGCAGGTGGGCCAGGCTGGGGAGGGTCACGCGCACATCGTGCCCGAGGACCGCGCCGACCCGCGAGTGAGTTCAGCCAACCGTGGCGGCAGCCGCTGATCCCGCGCTGACGGAATTCCTCCCCGCACGCATTGTTCGCGGGTGCCGACCGGCTGTAGCGTTGTTGTCAGCAGCGGCGTCGAAGCGCTTCGACAGTGATTCGACCGGCCCCCGATGGAGCGTGCCTCAATGACGAAGCGACGTGTCCCTCTCCACTTACCGCGGCGCGGGTTCCTGGCCGCCGCGGGTGCGGTCACCGCCGCGGCCGCGATGCCGACCGCGGCGCGGGCCGGCAGGTCCACGGGTAACCGCTACTGGCTCCAGAAGCGGTTCGTCGACTGGCGTTTCGGCATGTTCCTGCACTTCAACATGGGCACCTTCCACGACCAGGAGTGGGTCGGCCCGAACCAGGACCCCCTGTCGTTCAACCCCACCGCCCTGGACTGCGGGCAGTGGGCCGACGCGGCCGTCGCCGCGGGGATGCGGTTCGCGGTGCTCACCGCCAAGCACCACGACGGCTTCTGCCTGTGGCCGACGCGCTACACCGACTACAGCGTGCTGAGCAGCGGGTACCGGCACGACGTCGTGCGGGAGTACATGGACGCGTTCCGGGCCAGGGGCGTCACGCCGTGCCTGTACTTCTCCATCTGGGACCGCACCAACGGCGTCGGCCCGCCGGTGTGGGACGAGGACGCCCCGATCGACCTCGACCTGGTCAAGGGCCAGCTCACCGAGCTGCTCACCCGGTACGGCCGGGTCCCGCTGCTGATCTTCGACGGCTGGGCCTGGCACCCGCGCCTCGGGCACCAGGTGATCCCGTTCGGGGAGATCCGCGCGCACGTGGCCGCCCTGCAGCCGGACTGTCTCGTGCTGGACCTCAACGGGCTCTCCGAGCCGTGGGACACCGACCTGCTGTTCGTCGAGGAGCCCAAGGGCGGCGTGTTCTGCCCGCCGGACAACACCTACGCGGCCAGCCAGGGCCAGACCATCTCCCCGGCCGGCTGGTTCTGGCACCCGGCGACGCCGTCGGCCGTGCTCACCCCGGAGCAGATCGTCGACGGGCACCTGGCCGTGCTCGAACCCCGGTACTGCACGTTCATCCTCAACTGCCCGCCGAACCCGCGGGGGCTGCTGGACGACAGCGTGGTGGCGACGTTGCGGGAGGTCGGGCAGCGGTGGTCGCCCAACCGCGGCCGCCCGCCGCTGCCGGCCCAACCGGACCAGCTCCGGTACCCGGTGACACCCGTGTCGGCGACCGGCGCCGCGGCGGTGGACGGCCACAGCGACTTCGGCTGGAACGGCCAGGCCGACCAGACCCTGTGGGAGGCCGGCCCGCTGCCGGTGTCGATCACCCTGGACCTGGGCCGGCCGCACACGGGCGTCGACACGCTCACGTACCTGCCCAGGCAGGACACGGCGACCCCGTACGCCTACGACCACCTGACCGAGGGCAACATCACCGCCTACCGCGTCGAGGCCAGCGTCGACGGCCGGCACTTCCACGAGGTGGCGCGGGGTTCGTGGGCGCCGGACAAGACCCTGAAGCGAGCCCGCTTCGACACCCGCGCGGTCCGCTACCTGCGCCTGGAGGCCCGCGCCACGGTCGGCAACACCACCGCCATCGCGAGCGAGATCGGCTGCGGCGGCACGAACACCCGCCCGCGTCCGCGCTGACCTACCGGTTGGCGGCACCTGGCGTGTGGCCGAAGGCGCGGCGGAACACGTCGATGAACGCGCTCGTCGACGACCAGCCGCAGGCGTGCGCGACGGCGGTCACCGGTTCGTGGTCGGCCAGTAGGACGAGGGCGTGGTAGAGCCGCAGCTGGGTGCGCCACTGCGGGAACGTCATGCCGAGGTCGGCCGTGAACAGCCGGCTCAGCGTGCGTTCACTCGCCCCCACCTGCCTGCCGAGCGCGGCCAGGGTGCGGTTGTCGGCGGGATCCGCCCGCAGGATCGCGCACAGCGCCCGCAACCGCGAGTCGGTGGGGGAGGGCAGGTACACGGGATGCTGCGGCGACGCGCGGAGCTGGTCGAGCAGCACGCCCCGCAGCCGCCGCCGCTCGGGTGTGTCGTCGTGCGGGCCGCGGGTGTAGGCGAGGATCAGCTCCCGCAGCAGCGGCCCGACGGTCAGGACGCTCGGTTCGGTCAGGCCCAGCGGGTTGTCGGCCGGCGGCAGGCCCAGCAGGTGCAGCTCCGGCCTGGCTCGTGGGCCGCACCCTGCCCGAACCCCGGTGCTGACGGGTCAGTCCTCGGGCCGCTCGCGCAGGAAGGCGAGCACCGCGGCGACCCGGCGGTGGACCGGGCCCTCGACCAGGCCGAGCTTGCCGAAGATCGAGTTCACGTGTTTCTCCACGGTGGACGCCGAGAGGCGCAGCGCCTGCTCGACCCCGGCGTTGGTCTTGCCCTGCGCCATCTCCCGCAGCACGTCGAGCTCCCGCGTGGTGAGGGTGGCCAGCGGGGAACCGGCGGACCTGGTCCGCCGGGCGACGAGCGCGTCGACGACCAGGGGGTCGATCACCGAGCCGCCGCGGGCCACCTCACGCAGTGCCCTGATGAGGTCCTCGAGGTCACCCAGCCGGTCCTTGAGCAGGTACGCGAGGCCGGCGGTTCCGTTACGCAGCAACGCGAACGCGTAGCTTTCGTCGGTGTGCTGGGACAGCACGGCGACCCCGATCCCGGGGTGCTCCGCGCGGATCGCGTGCGCGGCGTCGATGCCCTCCATGTGGTGGCCCGGCGGCATGCGGATGTCGGTGAGCACGGCCTCGGGGAGCAGCCGGCGCACCGCCTCCCGCAGCTCGCCGGCGTCGCCGACCGACGCGAGCACCTCGACGTCGCCGGAGTCCTCGAGGAGCTTGCGGGTGCCCTCGCGGACGAGGAAGTTGTCCTCGGCGATCACCACGCGCAGCCGGTCAGCCATGGCGGGCTCCGACCGGCAGCTCGGCCCGCACGCTCGTGCCTCCGGTGGGTCCACTGTCGACGGTCAGGTGCCCGCCGAGCGCCTCGACCCGGTCCCGCAGGTTCGTCAGCCCCTGCCCGCCGTTTCCGTTCGCCAGGCCGACGCCGTCGTCGCGCACCAGCACGGTGACCAGACCGTCCGTCATGGACAGCTCGATGCCGGCGCTGCGCGCGGCCGAGTGCTTGACCACGTTGGTCAGCGCCTCGCAGATGACGAAGTAGGCGGCACCCTCGATGTCCGCGTGGAGCCGGCCGGCCCGCAGCGCGGCGTCCGCGTGCACCCGGACCTCCAGCGGCAGCCGGTCGGCACGGGCCTGCACGGCGACCACGAGCCCCTGGTCGGAGAGCACGGGCGGATGGATGCCGTGCGCGAGCTCGCGCAGGTCGGCCAGCAGGTCGCGGGCATCGCCCTGCAGCTCCTCGAACACCTCCGCCGCGGGCCGCTCACCGCGGCCGACCTGGTTGCGCGCCAACCGCAGCTTCATGATCAGGGCGACCACGTGCTGCTGTGCCCCGTCGTGGATGTCGCGTTCGATCCGCCGCCGCTCGCTGTCCTGCGCGGCGACGATGCGGGCCCGGGAACGGGCGAGCTCGTCGACCTGCTCGGCGAGCCGCGCCGTCAGCTGGACGTTCGCGATGGCGGTCGCGGCCTGGCCGGCGAGCGTCCGCAACAGCTCCCGGTCCGCCGGCGCGTAGCCGCCGTCCTTGCGGCCGCACTCGATGATGCCGCGTTCCAGCGGCACGGCCAGCGCGACCTCGCCGGCCGGCTCGCCGACGACCGCGCTCGCCTCGGGGAGCGCGACCCGCACCCACGGGGCCGCCAGGCCCTCCTGGATCGCGGTGGCGAGCTGGGGGAGCAGGTCGCCGAGGTCGACGGTCTGCTCCAGCCGGGCGCCGAACGTGGTCAGGAGGTGGTAGCGGTTCACCCGCTCCCCGAACACCAGCCGGTCGGCCAGGCGTTCGAGCCGGTGCCGCAGCGGCTGGAACGCGACCGCGGCGGCGATCGTGATCACGACCGCGAGCTCCACCGGGATCTCGCTGCCCAGCGTGAGCCCCGGCGCGGCGGCCACCCCGAGGTACGCCCCGGCGATCAGCACGGACAGCAGCCCGAACGCGGTGGAGCGGCGGACGAACGGCTCGATGCCGAACAGCCGGTGCCGCGCGATGCCGATCACGATGGTCACCGGCACCATCAGCAGCAGCACCACGTACAGCCCGTTGACCAGCCGCAACCACACCGGCGGGGCCGAGGGGTACACCGACAGCAGCGGCGTGATCACGGCGGTCATCACGACGAGCAGCCCGGCGACGTACACCAGCAACCGCATCCTGGCGCGCTGCTCGCGGTCGGCCCGCACGAAACGCACGAACAGCACGGCCGCCAGCGCGAGCCCGCCGTAGTAGTAGGTGTACAGCGAGGCCAGCGGTCCGGCGAGGAACCCGAGCCAGGGCACCGCGAACGGGTTCGGCACCAAGGGCGGCACCTCGAACAGGTACTGGTCGAACAGCAGGGTCGGCCGGGACAGCAGGAGCAGCGGTGGCACCAGCACGTACAACCACACCAGCCGCAGCGCCCACCGCTGCCACGCGCGCTCCACCACACCGTCCGGATAGGACGCCAGGAGCAGCACGCCGGCGATGAGCCCGAACACCCCCGTGTACTGGTAGACCAGGTTGGGCCACCACAGCCACGGGCCCGCGCCGGAACGCTCGACCGCGTCGCGGATCGGCCCCTCCACCCCGACGTTCACCGCCAGCGCGCTGCCCATCATCAGCAGCCGGCGGGCCTGCGGGTGCGCGGGCCGCCGGCACACCACCCACACGCCCACCGCGTACAGCGGGGCGACGCCGATCCCGAGCCAGCCGAGGCCGCTCAGCACCCCGTTCTCGCCGGGCACCGCGAACGCGTGCCAGACGGCGGCCAGCAGCCCGGCACCGCCGAGCGCGATGCCGGCGACCAGCGCGAACCGGTGCCAGAGGGTCACTCCGGCATTGTGAGCCGCCGCGATCCGCGCGTCCACGAGGCTGACCCCCATCCTGCCCCCGAGGCTGCCCTCCAGTGCGGTCTGTGCCCTCGCCACGTTCCGTCACCGTCACCGGCTACCTAGCGTTCCGTGCCGGAGGTGAGGCCGATGAGTGCCTTCCCGAGATGGGCCGTGTTGTCCGGAGTGGCCGGTCTGGTGGCCAACGTTCTTCTCATCCTGTTCTTCGCCGTGTCCGACCCGTGGACGTCCGGCGGTGCGCTCGACTGGCTCGGGCCGGCGAACGACGCGATGGTCGTCGTGCAGTTCGCCGCGCTGGTCCCGGTGGCGCTCGCCATCCGCGCCCGGCGGGTGGCCCGCACGGCCACCGCGGTGGGGGTCGGGGCCATGACCGCGGTCGTGCTGCTCCAGCTTGCGCTGCTCGCCGACCTGCTCACGTTCGACGTCCAGGTCTGGCCGGAGATCGCGTGCCTCGCCATCACGTTCGCGTGGATCCTCGGGGTGAGCCGCGCCGGCCGGGACGCGCTGCCCCGCGCCGTCGTCCGGCTCGGCACGACGGTCGGCGTGAGCTACCTCGCCGGCGCGGCGGTGTTCGCCGCCGGGGCGCTGCTCATGCCGGCGGACTCGCTCGCGCTGTACGTCGTGTGCGGGGCCGGCGCCGTGATCGGGCTCGTCGGCTGGCTGGGCTTCCCGGTGTGGCCGCTCGTGGTCGCGCGCACGGGAGTCGAGGCATGAGCGCCGCGACGACCGCCGCGGGGCCCGTGCCGGAGGTCGCCGCACGGCCCGGACCGCGGCGGACGTGGTGGACACTGCGGGTGCTGGCCGTGCTGCACTCGCTGAGTGCCGTCGCGCAGCCCATGCTCGCCGGCATCTACCTGGACGGCGACGTCGACGCGCTCGCCCTCCACGAGCTCAACGCGAACGTCGTGTCCGGGCTCGGGGTGTGCCAGCTGGTCGCCGCGATCGTCTACGTGTGGGCCGGCCGGGGACGGGCCTGGCCGCTGTACGCGTCGCTCGGCATGGTGCTCGCCGAACAGGTGCAGGCCGGCCTCGGCTACGAGCGTGTCGTGGCGGTCCACGTCCCGCTCGGGGTGTCGGTCATCGCGCTGCAGATCCTGCTGACCGTGTGGTTGTTCCGGGCGAGCGCCGGCCGCGCGAGGGGGACGTCATGAGCGTGTCGCGGCGGGGTTTTCTCGGTGTGCTCGGCGGCACGGCGCTCGGCGCGGCGAGCTTCGCCTCGCTCGTGCTGCCCGGCGCGGCCGGGCAGACCGCGGAGCTGGTGCGCAGCCGGGCCCGGTTGCCGGAGCCGTTCACCGTGCCGCTGCCGGTCCCACCCGTCGCCCGCCCGGTGCGCCCGGACCACTACGTGATCACCCAGCGGGCGGCGTCGGTGGAGATCCTGCCCGGCCTGCGCACCCCGATCCTGGGCTATGACGGGATGTTCCCCGGGCCGACCGTCGTCAGCCGCCGCGGCCGGCGCACGGTCGTGACCCACCGCAACGAGCTGCCGGTGCCGACCGCGGTGCACCTGCACGGCGGCCACACCCCGGCCGAGCACGACGGGTACCCGACGGACCTCGTCCTGCCGCCGGACTGGCACGACCACGCCGGCCACGCCGGGAACGTCGCCTCGGGACAGCGCGACTACGTCTACCCGTGCCGGCAGCGGGCGGCGACGCTCTGGTACCACGACCACCGGATGGACTTCACCGGCCCGCAGGTCTACCGAGGGCTGGCCGGCTTCCACCTGGTCCACGACGACGAGGAGGACGCGCTGCCGCTGCCGAAGGGGGAGCGGGACATCCCGTTGATGATCACGGACCGCGCGTTCGAGGAGGACGGCTCGTTCGCCTACCCGGCCCTCGACCCGAGCACGCGGGTGCGGCCGGGCGTCGAGGACGAGTACATGGAGGGCGTGCTCGGGGACGTGATCCTCGTCAACGGGGCGCCGTGGCCGGTGCTGGAGGTGGCCACCGCGCGGTACCGGCTGCGGTTGCTGAACGCGTCCAACGCCCGCCGCTACCGGCTGTCCGTGCCGGGCACGCCGTTGGTCCAGACTGGATCCGACGGTGGGTTGCTGGCCCGGCCGGTGGCGCACGACGAGCTGACCATCGCCCCGGGGGAGCGGTTCGACGTGGTGCTCGACCTCACCGAGCGGTCACCCGGAGAGGAGCTCACCATGCGCAACCTGCTGGGCAGCGGATCCACCGCGCAGGTCATGCGGTTCCGCGTCACCAGCCGGGTGCGTGACGACAGTGCCGTGCCGGCCCGCCTGAGCTCCGTGCCACGCCCGGATCCCGCGGACGCCGTGCGTACCAGGGAGTGGCGGTTCACCCGGGGCGACATCGGCGACCACGGCGGCTGGCTGGTCAACGGCGCCCCGTTCGACCCGGCCCGCATCGACGCGGACGTGTCGCTGGGCGACCTGGAGATCTGGCGTGTGGTGAGCGACCTGCACCACCCGGTCCACGTGCACCTCGACCCGTTCCAGGTGCTGTCCCGGGGCGGCGACCCGCCCGCCCCGGCCGACGCCGGCTGGAAGGACACGGTCGACGTGCGGCCCAACGAGTACGTCGAGCTCGGCGTGCGCTTCACCGACTACGAGGGCCTCTTCCTGCTGCACTGCCACAACCTGGAACACGAGGACATGGCGATGATGAGCACGTTCCGGACGGGTTAGTCGGTGATCGAGAAGTCGGTGAACTGGAAGGTGGCCGGTTTGCCGTCGGTGGAGACGACCTCCACGCCGTAGCAGATCTGGCCGAGGGTGGAGTTCGCCGGCACACGGCCCTTGGCGACCAGGTAGTCCAGGAACGCCTTGAGGTCCAGGGTGCCCCTGGTCAGCGGCTGGGCCGGGACGAACGCCAGGTACGAGTTGTCGTCCGTCGCGTACAGGTCCCAGGTCGTGCCGCTGAACGACAGGCCCGTGGCCACCCGGTCGCCCGCCGGGGTCTGGCCGCGGTTCTCGGTCCAGATCATGACCTCGTTGTTGCCCGGGACGCCGTTGAGCCAGATGTCGTAGGCGACGTTGTACACACCCGTGCGCGGCGCGGTCGCGGCGAACGTGGACGTGAGGGTCGGGTACGCGCTGAGCAGCGGCTCCTTGCCGGTGCCCCAGTCGTGGTAGTCCTTGTGCACGTTCGGGTAGGTCTTCACCGCGCCGTCACCCGCGCTGTCGTCCGCCGTCACGGTGACCGACCAGTTCTGGTGGGAACACGCCGCGAGGGACTGGGACACGGTGTAACCGTCGGCGTTCCACATGTTGTTGTGGACGTAGTACTCGCCGTCGCTCCAGCCGTCGTCGCTCGTGGACGTGCTGAAGGCGGGGTCGGTGCAGGTGACGGCCGGCGCGGTGGTCAGCGGGGGCGCGGTGGTCGGGTCGGTGGTCGTCGGGCTCGTCGTCGCGGGGGCGGACGGCGGGGTGGTGCTGGTGGTCGGCGGGGTGGTCGTCGCCGGGATGGTGGTGGCCGGCGGGGCGGTGCCGGCCGGGGTCGCGGCCACGTCGTCGAGCTGCCAGGACCCGCGTCCCGTGCCCGTGAACCGGAAGGCGACGCGCGTGGCGCCCGCCGGCGCGGTGAGCGTCCTCGTGCTCTCCGCCCACTGGCGGCGCAGGGCCGGCACCCGGGCGACGGTGTCCTCCCGCAGGTCACGGTCGTCCCCGCCGATCCACACGACGGTCATCCGGACGCTCGTGGTGCCGCTGTCGGCCCGCGCCCACGCGGCGAAGCGGTACGCGCGGCCCTGCGTGACCGCGAACTCGCCCGGCCGGGCCTCCTCGACGCCCCAGTTCGTGGCGCGTGGCCGCACCCGCAGGGAGTACGTGCCCCCGTGCGCCGCGGGACTGCCGACCCGCGACACCGCCGCGCCGTACCAGGGCGAGATGCCCTCGGCGTCGGTCTCGAACGTCTTGAGCGGGGCCGCGGAGACCGCGGCGGAGGAGATGAGCAGGCCACTCATCGCCAGCGCCGCCCCGACGGCAACAGCCAACCCCAGACGACGAACATGACGTTTTCGAATCACGATTCCATCTCCCGGGGTTGCGCTCAGCCTCCGATCTCAACTCGCGCGCCCGCGAATTCCTAGTGGGTGTGGCCTGAACCACTCGATTGTGTGACGCCGTTAACCAGGGACTACGGAGCGCACGGGGTTTAGTCCGGGTGGCCCGGGGTAGCCCCAGGACCGAAGATCATCGGCGGAGGGGTCCCCCATGGGAGTCGGCGACTGGATCCGGTCGTGGCCGGTGTACCGGCAGCTGACCGGAGCCGACCGGCTCGGGCGTGGGGTGGCCGCCGAGTCCGGGAGGACCCGGGCGCTGACCGCCCGGACCGGCACCGCGGACCGCGTGGTCGGCACCGTCTGCCCGTACTGCGCGGTCGGCTGCGCGCAGAAGGTGTACGTCCGGGACGAGCAGGTCGTGCAGATCGAGGGCAACCCCGACTCGCCGATCTCGCGCGGCCGGCTGTGCCCGAAGGGCTCGGCGAGCAAGCAGCTGGTCACGGGCCCGCAGCGGGAGGAGCACGTCCTCTACCGCGCCCCCTACGCGACGGACTGGCAGCGCCTCGACCTCGACACGGCCATGGCGATGGTCGCCGACCGCGTGCTCGACGCACGCCGCCGGGGCTGGCAGGACCACGACGAGCACGGCAACCCGCTGCGCCGGACGATGGGCATCGCCGGGCTGGGTGGCGCGACGCTCGACAACGAAGAGAACTACCTGATCAAGAAGCTCTTCACCGCCATGGGCGCCGTCCAGATCGAGAACCAGGCCCGTATTTGACACTCCGCCACGGTTCCCGGTCTGGGAGCCTCCTTCGGTCGCGGTGGCGCGACGGACTACCAGCAGGACCTCGCGAACGCCGACTGCGTCGTGATCATGGGGTCGAACATGGCCGAGGCGCACCCGGTCGGCTTCCAGTGGGTGCTGGAGGCCAAGTCCCGCGGCGCCGAAGTCATCCACGTCGACCCGCGGTTCACCCGGACGAGTGCGCTCGCCGACCTGCACGTGCCGCTGAGGGCCGGCACGGACATCGCGTTCCTCGGCGGCGTGATCAACCACATCCTGGCGAACGACCTCGACTTCCGGGAGTACGTGGTCGCCTACACCAACGCGTCCTTCCTGGTCGACGAGCGCTTCGCCGACACCGACGACCTCGACGGCCTGTTCAGCGGCTTCGACCCGCGGACCCGGACCTACGACACCGCCAGCTGGCACTACGAGAGCCACGCCCCCGAACAGCAGGACGGCGGCCGCGGCAAGGAGCAGTCGGCGGCCTACCAGCACGGCTCCGGCGGCCCGGTGCTGGAGACCGGCGCCGGCGAGATCGCGCACGACCCGACGCTCGAACACCCGCGCTGCGTGTTCCAGATCCTCAAGCGCCACTTCGCCCGCTACACCCCCGAGGCCGTCGCGGAGATCTGCGGCGTGCCGGTCGAGCGGTTCCGCCGCGTCTGCGACGCGTGGACGTCGAACTCGGGCCGGGAACGCACCGCCGCGCTGGTCTACAGCGTCGGCTGGACCCAGCACACCACCGGCCCGCAGAACATCCGCGCCGGCGCGATCATCCAGCTGCTGCTCGGCAACATCGGCCGGCCGGGCGGCGGGGTCTACGCGCTGCGCGGCCACGCCAACATCCAGGGCTCGACCGACATCCCGACGCTGTTCAACCTACTGCCCGGCTACCTGCCGATGCCCGACACCTCGCACGAGACGCTGGAGTCCTACCTGGAGAGCATCCGGGGCACCTGCCAGAAGGGGTTCTGGTACAACGCGGACACCTACTTCGTGTCGCTGATGAAGGAGTACTGGGGCGAGAAGGCGACGCCGGACAACGACTTCTGCTTCGACCACCTCCCTCGCATCAACGGCGACCACGGCACCTACCGCACCGCCATGGACATGGTCGACGGCACGGTGTCCGGCTACTTCCTCATCGGCCAGAACCCGGCGGTCGGGTCGGCGCACGGCCGGCTGCAGCGGCGCGGCATGGCCAACCTGGACTGGCTCGTGGTGCGTGACCTCGTGATGATCGAGAGCGCCACGTTCTGGAAGGACGGGCCCGAGGTCGAGACCGGCGAGATCACGCCGGAGACCTGCCGGACCGAGGTGTTCTTCTTCCCGTCGGCGTCACACGTGGAGAAGTCCGGCACCTTCACCCAGACGCAGCGGATGCTGCAGTGGCGCGACAAGGCCGTGGAGCCGCGCGGCGACCAGCGTTCCGACCTGTGGTTCTTCTACCACCTCGGCCGGCTGCTCAAGGAGCGGCTGGCCGGCTCGGCCGACGAGCGGGACCGGCCGGTGCTCGACCTCGCCTGGGACTACGAGATGGAGGGCGACGAGCCGTCGGCGGCGGACGTGCTGCGCCGGATCAACGGGATCGACCTCACCACCGGGGAACCCGTCAACGCCTACACCGAGCTGAAGGCCGACGGCAGCACCGCGTGCGGCTGCTGGATCTACAGCGGCGTCTTCGCCGACGGGGTGAACCAGGCCGCCCGGCGCAAGCCGCACCACGAGCAGGACGCCTACGAGCCGGAGTGGGGCTGGACGTGGCCGGCGAACCGGCGCGTGCTCTACAACCGCGCCTCCGCCGACCCCGCCGGCCGGCCGTGGAGCGAGCGCAAGAAGCTCGTCTGGTGGGACGCCGGCACGGGGGAGTGGACCGGCCACGACGTGCCGGACTTCGAGAAGACCAAGCCGCCGGACTACCGGCCGCCGGAGGGCGCGGTCGGGCCCGAGGCACTGCACGGCGACGACCCGTTCATCATGCAGGCCGACGGCAAGGCGTGGCTGTTCGCGTCGAGCGGCCTCGCGGACGGTCCGCTGCCGACGCACTACGAGCCGCACGAGTCGCCGGTGCGCAACCCGTTGTACGGCCAGCAGAGCAACCCCGTGCGGAAGGTGTACGACCGCCCGGACAACCCGGCGAACGCCCCCGACGGGGTCTTCCCGTACGTGTTCACCGCCGCCCGGCTGACCGAGCACCACACCGCGGGTGGGATGAGCCGGCAGCTGCCCTACCTCGCGGAGCTGCAGCCGGAGCTGTTCGTCGAGGTGTCCCCGGAGCTGGCCGCCGAACGCGGGCTCGAGCACCTCGGCTGGGCGCACGTGGTGACGAGCCGGGCCGCCGTGGACGCGCGGGTGTTCGTCACCGACCGGCTGGCGCCGCTGCGGCTGGCGGGCCGGGTCGTGCACCAGGTGTGGATGCCGTACCACTGGGGAAACACCGGCCTTGTCACCGGTGACGTGGTGAACGACCTGATCGGGGTGTTCGCGGACCCGAACGTGTTCATCCAGGAGAGCAAGGTGCTGACGTGCGACGTGCGGGCCGGGCGGCGACCGAGGGGCGCGGCGCTGACGGAGTATCTGGCGGACTACCGCGACAGGAGCGGACATGACCGGCGCTGATGACCCGGCCACGGCGGCGGGGCACGTGGACCACCCGGAGCGGGTCGGCTTCTTCACCGACACGTCCGTGTGCATCGGGTGCAAGGCCTGCGAGGTGGCGTGCAAGGAGTGGAACGACGTCCCGGACGACGGGTTCAACCTGTTGGGCATGTCGTTCGACAACACCGGGATGCTCGGCGCGAACTCGTGGCGGCACGTGGCGTTCGTCGAGCAGCCGCGCCGGCTCGGTGGGCAGGACCCCGGGGTGGCCGGGCTCCCGACGGGCTCGTCGGGGACGGCCGAGGTGGCGCAGACGGTGTCCTCGGGGTTGCGGGAGCAGCCGCGTGCCGGTGGTGAGCTGGGCACGTCCCCGGTGGACCTGGGTTTCCCGTCGTTCGAGCTGCCGGGGGCCGAGGGGCGCGACGAGTTCCGCTGGCTGATGGCGTCGGACGTGTGCAAGCACTGCACGCACGCCGGCTGCCTCGACGTGTGTCCCACGGGGGCGTTGTTCCGCACGGAGTTCGGCTCGGTCGTGGTCCAGTCCGACATCTGCAACGGTTGTGGTTACTGCGTTTCCGCGTGCCCGTACGGGGTGATCGACCGGCGGGAGGACGACGGCCGGGCGTGGAAGTGCACGCTCTGCTACGACCGGCTGGGCGACGGGCTGGAACCGGCCTGCGCCAAGGCGTGCCCGACCGACTCCATCCAGTTCGGCCCGCTCGACGAGCTGCGGGAGCGGGCGCGGGAGCGGGTCGCGCAGCTGCACTCGGCCGGCGTGGACGAGGCCCGGCTGTACGGCGCGGACCCGGATGACGGAGTCGGCGGGGACGGCGCGTTCTTCCTGCTGTTGGACGAGCCGGAGGTGTACGGGCTGCCCCCGGACCCGGTGGTGCCCACCCGCGACGCCGGCTCGATGTGGCGCCACGCGGCGGTCGCGGCCGGGGCGTTCCTGGTCGCGGCGGCGTCGGCGTTCGTGGGGAGGGGCAGGGGATGACGCGGCGGTTCGAGACGCGCGAGGCCCGCAGTGACACCGGTGCCGCGGACAGGCGGGCCGTGGTGTTCGCCCGCCGCGACGGGAACGGTGAGGTCCGGAGCGGGAACGGTGAACGCGAGCAGGCCGTGGTCCCGCGTGCCGAGTTCCAGTCCTACTACGGCCGGCCCGTCCTCAAACCGCCGGTGTGGGAGTGGAAGATCCCCGCCTACCTGTTCACCGGCGGCCTGTCCGCCGGTGCCGCCGTGCTCGCCGCGGGAGCCGACCTGACCGGGCTGCCCGCGCTCCGCCGGGCCGGGCGGGTCGGCGCCCTGGGTGCGTTGGCGGCCAGCATGTACCTCCTCGTGGCTGATCTCGGACGGCCGGAGCGGTTCCTGCACATGTTGCGGGTCGCGAAACCCACGTCGCCGATGAGCATGGGGACCTGGCTCCTCGTCGCGTACGGGCCCGGGGCGGGGCTCGCCGGGGTGGCGGAGCTGCTGCCGGGGCGGTTGCCGCGCCGGGTCGCCCGCCCGGCCGGGCTGTCGGCCGCGGTGATCGCGCCCGGAGTGGCGTCCTACACGGCCGTCCTGCTGTCCCACACGGCGGTGCCCGCCTGGCGGGAGGCGCACCGGCAGCTGCCGTTCGTGTTCACCGGGTCGGCGGCCGCCAGCGGCGGCGGGTTCGGCATGGTGTTCGCGCCCGTCGCGCAGGCGGCGGCGGCCCGCCGGCTCGGGGTTCTCGGCGCGGCGGCGGAGGTGGTCGCGTCCCGGCTCGTGGAGCGGCGGCTCGGGTTGGTCGGCGAGGCGTACACCACCGGCCGGGCGCACCGGTTGCGGACCTGGGCCGAGCGGTTGACGATCGCGGGGGCCGTCGGGGCGTTGACCGTTGCCCGCCGCGGCCGGGTCGGCGCGGTCGCGTCCGGGGTGGCGTTGCTGGCGGGGAGCGTGTTGCAGCGGTTCGGCGTGTTCGAGGCGGGCGTCGAGTCCACCCGGGACCCGAAGTACACGGTGGTGCCGCAGCGGGAGCGGCTTTCCCGAGCCTCAGGAAAGTCCTCGGACACGGTGTTCAAGCTCGCGTTCTGAAGGGCTGAACTCCATGTTGCCTGCCGGTTGCTGCGCGTGTGCGGGTGCCGGCGGCTACGACGTGCACTGTGCCACCGCTTCGGACAACCTGACGTCGTCCTCGGCCGGGACCGTGCGGAGGTCGAGTAGGCAGCGGCCGCGTTCCACCCGTCCCACCACCGGTGGGTCGGCGGCGCGCAGTCGCTCCGCGAACTCCGCCGGGAGGCTGACCGCCGCGCTCGGCAACTCCACGCCCGGCGCGCCACCGCCACCCACCACCGCCACGGAGTCCACCGCCGTCGCGTCGATGCCGTGGCGGGCCAGGGCGTCGGCCAACCGGGTCGCCCGGGCCCGGAGCGCCGCGGGATCCGCGTCCAGGGCGAGACGGACCGGTGCCGCCGGGCCGCGCAGCGTTGCCTCCAGCGCCGCCAGCGTCAGCTTGTCCACGCGCAGTGCCCGCGCCGTCGGGTGTCTCCGCAGCCGCTCGACCAGCTCGCGCCGCCCGAGCAGGAGACCGGCCTGCGGGCCGCCCAGCAGCTTGTCGCCGCTCGCCGTGACGAGGGCCGCGCCGGCACGCAGGGCCGTCGTCGCGTCCGGTTCGGCGGGCAGGCGCGGGTCCGGGTGCAGCAGGCCGGAGCCGATGTCCACCACCACCGGCACGCCGAGGGTCGCCAGCTCGGCGACGCCGGCCGCCGCGGTGAAGCCGGTGACCAGGAAGTTCGACGGGTGCACCTTCAGCACGAAGGCCGTGTCCGGGCCCAGGGCGGCGCGGTGGTCGGCGAGCGTCGTGCGGTTGGTGGTGCCCACCTCGCGCAGCCGGGCGCCGGTCGCGGCCAGCAGGTCCGGGATGCGGAACCCGTCGCCGATCTCGACCAGTTCGCCGCGGCTCAGCACGATCTCCTTGCCCTGCGCCAAGGCCAGTGCGCACAGCAGCAGCGCGGCGGCGTTGTTGTTCACGACGTGCACGTCCTCGGCGGTCGGCACCGCCGCCGCCAGCGCCGCGAGCGCGCCCCGGCCCCGGCGGGCCCGCTGCCCGGTGGCGAGGTCGAACTCGACGTCGGTGTTCGCGCCCGCCGCGCGCACCGCGTCCAGGGCGGCGGGGGACAGCGGCGCGCGGCCGAGGTTGGTGTGCACGACGACGCCCGTCGCGTTGAGCACGGGGCGTAGCGAGGCCGCCGTCGGGGGCAGCGCGGCCATCGCGTGGTCGACGATCTCGGCCACGTCGATCTCGCCGGCCCGGACGCGTTGCTGCGCGGCGACCACCGCCGCCTTCACGAGGGCGGGGCCGAGTGCCTGCGCCGCCTTGGCCAGCCGGGGCTCGGCGAGCAGGACGTCGGTGCGGGGGACGCGCCGTCGTGGGTCAGCCACGACGCGTCCCGTGGCGGAGGCGAACGGGAATCGAACCCGCCAGCGGCAGTGCCTGCCGTTCAACGGTTTTGAAGACCGCGCCGGTCACCAGGCCGGAAGCGCCTCCCCGGGACATGCCGCCCATCGTCGCAAAGCATTGCCGGCCGCGCAGGACGAGAATCACTGCCATGGGATACAGACTCACCCATTTCGCCCATGGCGGCGGATGCGCGTGCAAGATCCCGCCCGGCGAGCTGGAGGCGGTGGTGCGTGGGCTGCACGGCGGGCAGGCCACCGGCGACCTGCTGGTCGGCCTCGACGACGGCGACGACGCGGCCGCGGTCCGCATCGACGGCGACCGCGCGCTGATCGCCACCACCGACTTCTTCACCCCGGTCGTCGACGACGCCTACGACTGGGGCCGGATCGCGGCGGCCAACGCGCTGTCGGACGTGTACGCCATGGGTGGCCGGCCCGTGGTCGCGCTGAACATCCTGGCGTGGCCCCGCGAGACGCTGCCGTTCGAGCTGGCGGCCGAGACGTTGCGCGGCGGGATGGACGTGTGCGCGTCCGCCGGCTGCCACCTCGCGGGCGGGCACAGCGTCGACGACCCGGAACCCAAGTACGGGCTCGCGGTGACCGGCCTGGCGGACCCGAACCGCCTGCTGCGCAACGACTCCGGCCGTGCCGGCCAGCCGCTGTCGATCACCAAGCCGCTCGGCCTGGGCATGCTCAACTCACGCCACAAGGCCACGGGCGAACGGTTCGAGGAGGCGATCGAGGTCATGACCCACCTCAACGCGACGGCGTCGGCCGCCGCGCTCGCCGCGGGCATCACGTGCGCCACCGACGTCACCGGGTTCGGCCTGCTCGGCCACCTGCACAAACTCGCGCGCGCCAGCGGCGTGACCGCGGTGCTCGACTCGGCGGCGGTGCCGTTCCTGGACGGCGCCCACGAGGCCCTCCGCGACGGCTACGTACCCGGCGGCAGCCGCCGCAACCTGGACTGGGTACGCCCCCACACCGACCTCGACGCCGTCGACGAGGACATGGCGCTGCTCCTGGCCGACGCCCAGACCTCCGGCGGCCTCCTGCTGGCCGGCGAGATCTCGGGCGCACCGGTGATCGGCGAACTGATCCCCCGCACCGACGACAGGACGATCATCGTCCGCTAGCCAGCCGGAACTGTCGGTGCCTGCCGGTAGTGTTGAAACCGGGGGCCCCCTTGGCGCACGAAAGGGACTCTCGTGCGGGAAGGGGCGGACGAACGCCGTCTAGTCGCCTGGGCAGCGGACGATTCCGCGCTGGTCGCAGGCGATCTCGGCCCACACGGTCTTGCCGGCGGCCGTGGGGTGCACACCCCAGTCCGCGAGCTTGTCGACGAGGATCATCCCGCGGCCGCGGTGGTCGCCGAGGCGGGACGCGCCCGGGACGGGTGGTTCCGGCACCCCGTCGTCGACCTCGACGCGGACGCGGCACGGCGTCAGGGTGTGCCACAGGCGGATCTGGTCAGGACGGTCGGCGTGCTCGTAGGCGTTGGTCACCAGCTCGGTGCAGACCAGCATCACCGCGCTCAGGTGGTCGTCCGCCACCCCCGAGAGGGTGCTGCCGACCCAGTGGCGGATCCGCACGAGGGGCGGCATGCCGGTCTGGCCGTTCGTCTCGAGAACGACGGGCTCGGACCCATTCTGGCTGGTCATCGGCGACCACCTTCCTGCTGGGTCACGGGCCGATCCTCGTACGCGGCGGCGCGTCCCGCAACGCGGACGTCGGCGGAGGAGTAGGACACGGCGGCGGGGGGTACGACCGAACGAGGGTGTCGACTGAGGGGAGTCGATGTGATGCAGGCTGATACGGGATGATCGAGAAGGCCACGTTGGAGGTGCGAGCCCAGCCACAGGACGGCTGCATCCTGGCCCGGCCCGTCGGGGTGCTCGACGCCTCGACGTACCGGCAGCTGCGGGACGCGCTGGTCAAGCTCGCGGTCGAGGAGCCCGCGGCGGTCGTCGTCGACCTCGCCGGCCTGCGGATCGACAGCGAGATCGCGCTGACCGTGTTCGGCTCCGCGTGGCTGCGGGTCAGCGAGTGGCCCGGCGTGCCGATCCTGCTCGTGCCCGGCGACCCCGACCAACAGGCACTGTCGAACGGCGTCATCAGCCGGTACGTCCGGAACTACCCGACGGTCGCGCAGGCCGTCGCGGCGGCCGGCCGGCCGCCGCGACGCAGGCGGACGAGCCTGGACCTCGACGGGACGGCGACCAGCGCCCGCATGGCCCGTTCGTTCGTGCGGGAGACCTGCGCCGACTGGAAGGTGCCGGGCCTCGTGGCGGACGCGATGCTCGTGGCCACGGAACTGGTCGAGAACGTCGCCCTGCACGCCGGCACCCGCGCGTTGCTGCGGCTCGAACTGCACCGGCGGATGCTGACGGTCGGTGTCCGGGACGGCAGCCCTCGCCCGGCCGTGATCCACGAACGGGTGGGGAACGACCGCACCGGCAACGGCCTGCGGATCATCGCCGACCTCGCTCACGCGTGGGGGTGCTCGCCGCACCTGGACGGCGGGAAGATCGTCTGGGCGGTGCTCGTCAACAGCAGTGCTCGCCGCGCCAGGCTTCCCGGCCTTCCCGCACCGCGACGGCCGCGATGACCAGGGCCACGATCGGGTCGGCCCAGTACCAGCCGAACAGCGAGTTGAGCAGCAGCCCGACCAGCAGCACCCCGGACAGGTAGGTGCACAGCAGGGTCTGCTTGGAGTCCGCGACCGCGCTCGCCGAGCCGAGCTCGCGGCCCGCGCGCCGCTGGGCGTGGGACAGGACCGGCATGACCGCCAGCGACACCGCCGCCAGCACGATGCCGACCGTCGAGTGCGCGGCGGGCTCGGCGCCCAGCAGCGAGCGCACCGACTCGACGGTGACGTAGGCGGCCAGCGCGAAGAACGACACCGCGATCACCTTCAGCGCGGCGCGTTCGCGGGCTTGCGGGTCCCGGCCGGCGAACTGCCACGCGACCGCGGCGGCGGAGGCGACCTCGATCACCGAGTCCAGGCCGAACCCGATCAGCGCGGTCGACGAGGCGACCGTCCCGGCGGTGATCGCGATGACCGCCTCGGTGACGTTGTAGGTGATCGTGGCCGCGACCAGCAGGCGCACCCGCCGCGAGAGCACCGCCCGGCGCCCCGGGGCGGGCGTGGTGGCGGGGCCGCAGCACCCGTCGGTGCAGGTCAGCGGGAGGTCGAGCCGGCTGTTCTCGCTCACGACCGGACGGCCTCGTCGACGCAGGGTGCCGCGGGGTCCACCGCGAGCACGACCTGGACCAGCTCGCGCAACGCGCGGGCGAGGTGCTGGTCGGCCAGCGCGTAGTGGACCTGGCGGCCCTCGTAGGTGGCCACGACCAGGCCGCAGCCACGCAGGCAGGCCAGGTGGTTGGAGACGTTCGAGCGGGTCAGCCCCAGCTGGGTGGCGAGCTGGCCGGGGTAGCTCACCCCGTCGAGCAGGGCGACGAGGATCCGGCAGCGCGTGGGGTCGGCGAGCGCCCGCCCGAGCCGGGCCAGCGCCGACTCCCGCGTCTCACACGTCAGCATGGGCGGAACAGTACAGCGTTGGCTGACATGTGGGCAATCAGGCGACCCGCTGGTCCTCGAGCAGGCTGAGCAGCAGGCCCTCCCGCGTCGACCAGGGGCAGATGCGGATCGCCGGGTGGCCGGTCGCGGCCATGAGCGTCTCGGCGATGGTGGCGCCGGCGAGCGCCTGGCCGGCCCGGTGCGGGGAGATCCCGTGCAGCTCGGCGCGCCGCTGGGGTGGCATCGCGGCCAGTCGCGGCACCCACGCGGACACCTCGTCGCGGTACAGCGGGTTGGTGCCGGTGAGCTTGGCCAGCGACTGGAACACCTTGGAGCAGCCTGCCGTCGGGGCGGCGGCGATGCGGGAGCGGACGTCCGGCGGGATCGCGTCCGTGAGCCGCCGGCGGAGCAGGGCGCGGGCCTCGTCGAGGTGGGTCCGGTCGGTGAGGCCGGCCCGGGTGAGGATGCGGGCGCCGAGGGGGAGCGAGCACGCGAACTCCGGCCGTTCCCCCTCGCCGAACGCGATTTCGACGGTGCCGCCGCCGACGTCGAGCACGGCGAGCGGGCCGGTGGGCCGGTACCAGTGGCGGACCGCGCGGTAGGCGAGGTCGGCCTCCGTCCGCCCGGACAGGAAACGCAGCGTGACCCCCGTCCGGCGGGCGACGGTGTCCACCACCTCGTCGGCGTTGGCCGCGTCCCGCACCGACGAGGTCGCGAACGGCAGGAACGTCCTGGTCTCCGTGGCCCGCAACCGCCGCTCGACGGTGCGGACGGCGTCACTGATGTGCTCGATACCCCGCGAGGTGATCCGCCCCGAGACGTCGATCGCCTGGTCGAGCCGCAAGCGGACCTTGTGCGAGGCCACCCGCCGCGACGGACACCGCTCGACGACGAGCAGGTGCGCGCTGAAGCAACCGACGTCCAGGACAGCGGCTCTGCGGCCGGTAGCTGACGGTCTCATGCGGTCGTTCCCATCTCCACGCGGCCTTCGACATATACCCCCCGAGGCAAGCGACAAACGGGGGAATTACTCCCAACGTGCGCTGGTCGTTACTCGCGGCCGGCTGGAGCCAGGGTCGGTTCACCCGGGAACGCCGTTGCTGACCTCGTCTCGGGGTGTCTCCTTCCGCTGGCCGGTCCTGGCGCTCCGCAGGCCGACCGCGGAGACCGCCGCGCCCAGCAGCACCATGACCACCGGGACGACGAGGGCGGTGCGGTAGGCGTGCAGGTCCGGCGAGTCGCCGGTCGCGGCGAGGCCGTACACGGCGGTCACGGCGGCGATGCCGACCGCCGAGCCGAACTGGGTGAACGTGTACAGCAGGCCGCCGGCCAGGCCCTGCTCCTCCTCGGCCACGTTGTCGGTCGCCGCGATGGTGAGGGGGCCGTAGGCGAGGGCGAACGCGACACCCGCGGTGATCAGGCTCGGGAACATCGCCGCGTACGACCAGTCCGCCGCGACCGGCAGGAAGAGCCCGTAGGCGACGGTCGCCAGCACGAAGCCACCGAAGATCACCCTGTGGTGGCCGTAGCGGTGCACCAGGCGTGGGGTGAGGGTGGGCGCCAGCACGGCGTCGCAGCCCATGACGATCAGCGTGACCGCGGCCTGCAGGGACGACCAGCCGCGCAGCTCCTGCAGGTAGAGCGTGACGATGAACTGGAACCCGAAGAACGCGCCCAGGAACAGCAGCGCGCCGACGTCGGCCCGCACCATCGCGGCCTGGCGGAAGATCGCGAGCCGGACGAGCGGCGCCACGGCACGCCGCTCGACCACGACGAACACGGCCACCAGCGCCAGCCCGCCGGCGAGCGCGCCGACGGTCAGCCCGAGCCTGTCGCCGCGGTGCTCGAGCCGGACGATGCCGTAGGCGAACAGCAGCATCGCGCCGGCGGCGGTGGCCGCGCCGACCAGGTCGTACCCACGCCGTGCGGGTGTGGGGCGGGCGTCGGCCGGCACCAGCCGCAGCGCCGCGAGCAGGATGGCGCCGGCCAGGAACACCGGCACGAAGAACACCCAGCGCCAGCCCAGTTCGGTCAGCAGCCCGCCGATGACCAGGCCCAGCGAGAACCCGCCGGCGCCGACACCGGCGAAGACCAGCAGGGCCTGGTCGCGCCGCGGCCCCTCCGGGTACGACGTCGTGATGATCGACATGGCGGCGGGCGTCATGAAGGCCGACGCCACGCCGGTGCTGAACCGGGCCACGACCAGCATCCAGCCGTTGACCGCGAAGCCGCCCAGCACGGAGAAGACCAGGAACACGCCCAGCCCGGTGAGGAACATCCGCCGCCTGCCCAGCAGGTCGGCGGCGCGGCCACCCAGCAGGGTGAAACCGGCGTACCCGAGCACGTAGCCACTCATCACCCACGCCGCGGTCCCGGTGGGCAACCCGAGGTCGGCGCGAATGGTGGGGACGGCGACGGCCAGCATGGCGACGTCGCTGCCCTCGAGGAAGATCGTGCCGCACAGGACGAGCAGCAGGGCCCGGGCTCGGCCGCGCTCGCGGGGCATGATCACCATGGCGGCGAAAGTACCGAGCGGCACAGTGGACGTTCCCGGGGGCCGGACGGTTTCCTCGCGGGCGTGGGCAGGCGAGACTGCGAGCATGTCCCGTACCCAGATTCCCGGACCCGACGCCCTCGGCCCGCTCGCGCTCGAGGCCGCCCGCCGTTGTGGGGTCGACGTCGACGCCATCGCCGGTGACGGCCCGCACCGCTCACCCGTCAACGGCGCCTCCCTCGGCGGCGTGCGCTGGCACGACGCCCCGGCCGTCGAGGCCGTGGTGGCGCGGTCCCGGCAGGCGTTCCTCGCGTGGCGCACCGTTCCGGCGCCCGCCCGGGGCGCGGTCGTCAGGCGGTTCGGTGCGCTGCTGACCGAGCACAAGGCGGACCTGGGCGCGCTGGTCGGCCTGGAGGTCGGCAAGATCACCTCCGAGGCGCTCGGCGAGATCCAGGAGATGATCGACATCTGCGACTTCGCCGTCGGCCTGTCGCGGCAGCTCTACGGCCGCACGATGGTCTCGGAACGGCCCGGCCACCGGCTGATGGAGACCTGGCACCCGCTCGGCGTCGTCGGCGTCATCAGCGCGTTCAACTTCCCGGCCGCCGTGTGGGCGTGGAACACCGCGATCGCGCTGGTGTGCGGGGACACCGTGGTGTGGAAGCCGTCCGAGCAGGCGCCGCTCACCGCGTGGGCGAGTGCCGCGCTGCTCGACCGGGCGCTCGCCGAGCACGGCGCGCCCCGGGACGTCAGCCAGGTCGTCGTCGGTGGTCCCGAGGTCGGGGAGGCACTCGTCGACCACCCCGGCGTCGCACTCGTGAGCGCCACGGGGTCCACCCGGATGGGGCGTGCCGTCGGACCGCGGGTCGCCAACCGCTTCGGCCGTGCGCTGCTGGAGTTGGGTGGCAACAACGCCGCGATCGTCGCCCCGTCCGCGGACCTCGACCTCACCACCCGCGGCATCGTGTTCAGCGCCGCCGGCACCGCGGGCCAGCGCTGCACGACCATGCGGCGCGTCATCGCGCACTCGTCGGTCGTGGGGGAGCTGACCCAGCGGCTCGTCGACGCCTACTCGCGTCTGCCGATCGGCGACCCGATGGCCGAGGGCACGCTGGTCGGCCCGCTGATCCACGGCAAGGCCCACGAGGCGATGGCCGCGGCGGTCACCCAGGCCCAGAGCGAGGGCGGCAAGCTCGTCGCCGGCGGCGAGCGGGTGCTGGCGGACGCGGCGCCGGACGCCTTCTACGTGCAGCCGGCCATCGTCACCATGCCGGGCCAGACCGCGATCGTGCGGGCCGAGACCTTCGCGCCGCTGCTGTACGTGCTGACCTACGACGACTTCGCCGACGCCGTCGCGCTCAACAACGACGTCCCCCAGGGCCTGTCCTCGTCGCTGTTCACCCGGGACCAGGCCGAGGCCGAGACCTTCGTGTCGGCCGAGGGCTCGGACTGCGGCATCGTCAACGTCAACATCGGCACGTCCGGCGCCGAGATCGGCGGCGCCTTCGGCGGCGAGAAGGAGACCGGCGGCGGCCGCGAGTCGGGGTCGGACGCCTGGCGCGCCTACATGCGCCGGGCGACCAACACCATCAACTACTCCGGCCAGCTGCCCCTGGCCCAGGGGGTGGACTTCACGATCTAGCGAGGGCACCGGCCACGTTGACGCGATCGGCTCGGTCGGCCCACGCCTCCCACGCGGGTATGGTCCAGCAGAACTAGAACAGGTTACAGTTATGACCTCGGGTGGTGGATCAGGGAGCGGGAATGGCCAAGAAGTTGCCGCGCAGCGGCGAGGCCGACTACGTGGTGGTCGGGTCCGGCAGCTCGGGAGCGGCGATCGCGGGCCGGCTGGCCGAGTCGGGTGCGAGCGTGATCCTGCTCGAGGCCGGCAAGTCGGACGAGCAGCTGCTGGTCACCAAGCCCGGGATGATCGGCCCGATGCATTCCGTGCCCCAGCTGAAGAAGCTGGTCGACTGGGGCTACTACTCGGTGCCGCAGAAGCATCTCCTCGGCCGCCAGATGCCGGTGCCGCGCGGCAAGGTCGTCGGCGGCTCCAGCTCCGTGAACGGCATGGTCTACGTCCGGGGCAACCGCGCCAACTTCGACTCCTGGGCCGCCGAGGGCAACGCCGGCTGGGACGCGGACAGCGTCAACGCCGCCTACAAGCGCCTAGAGGACTTCGAGGACGGCGAGAACGCGTTCCGCGGCGCCGGCGGGCCGATCCGGGTCACCCGCAACAAGAACCCGCAGGAGGGCTCCCTGCAGTTCCTCCAGGCCACGGCCGACACGATCGGCTGCGCGGTCCTCGACGACTACAACGCCGAGTCGCAGGAGGGCGTCAGCCGCATGCAGCAGAACGCGGCCGGCGGTCTGCGTTACAGCGCCTCGCGCGGCTACCTCCACCACCTCGCGCCCGCGACGCTGGAGCTGCAGTCCAGGGTGCTGGTGACCAGGGTGGTCATCGAGAACGGCCGGGCCGTCGGCGTCGACGTCACCGACCCGGACGGCACCCGGCGGACCGTCCGCGCCGGTAGGGAGGTCATCCTCTCGGCGGGGTTCGTCGGCTCCGCGCAGCTGCTCATGCTGTCCGGTGTCGGCCACGCCGCGCACCTCAGGGAGCACGGCATCGGCGTGGTCGCGGACCTGCCGGTCGGCGACAACCTGCACGACCACCTGTTCCACGCGCTGACCTTCCGGGCGTCGTCGAGCCGGAACAAGGGCACGGCGCCGTACTTCGCCTGGGGCCTGGCCAGGGAGCTGGTCCGGCCCGGCACCACCTTCATGGCGAACTCGGTCTTCGAGGTGCTCGCGTTCCTGCGGACCTCCCAGGCCCGGGACGTGCCCGACCTCCAGCTGCACCTCCTGCCGTGGGCGTACGTGTCGCCCAACCAGGACGAGCCGATCCGGCACAAGGTCGACAAGCGCACCTCGCTCACCGTGCTGACGACGCTGATCTACCCGAAGAGCCGCGGCACGCTGCGGCTCGCGTCGGCCGACCCCACGGCGGCGCCGCTCATCGACTACCAGTACCTGGCCGACCCCGCGGACCTCGACGTGCTCGTCGAGGGCACGGAGATGGTGCGTGAGATCTTCGCGTCGCCGGCGTTCAAGGGGTCGGTCAAGGAGGAGACCCACCCCGGCGCGGGCCTGCGGGGCCAGGAGCTGCGCGACGCGATCCTCAACCGCGCGACGTCGGTCTACCACGGCGTCGGCACCTGCCGGATGGGCGTCGACGAGCTCGCGGTCGTCGGGCCCGACCTCAGGGTCCGCGGCGTCGAGGGGCTGCGGGTCTGCGACGCCTCGATCATGCCGTCCATCACCGGCGGCAACACGAACGCACCCTGCATCATGATCGGTGAGGTGGGTGCGGAACTCGTCCTCTCGGACAAGGAGAGGTGACCATGACCGCCACCGCCGTCCCACTCACCCGCCCGGCCTCGGTGACCGACGCGTTCCTGCGGCAGCTCGTCGACCGGGTGCCGGGTTCGTCCGGTGCGACGTGGCAGCTCACCGAGGTGTACACCGGCGAGGTCCTCGTCGAGCTGCCGCAGTCGACGCCGGCCGACATCGAGCAGGCGTTCGCCGCGGCCCGCGCGGCGCAGCGGCAGTGGGCCGCCACCCCGCTCAAGGAGCGGCTGGCGGTGTTCCGGCGGGCGCACACGCTCTTCGTCGACAACGCGCGGACCACCGCCGATCTCATCCAGGCCGAGAGCGGCAAGAACCGGCGGATGGCGATCGAGGAGACCTGCGACCCGCCGATGGTGATGAGCCACTACCTCAAGCGGGCCGCCAGGCTGCTCGCGCCGGTGAAGCGGGGCGGCCCGGTGCCGTTCCTGACCACGTCGACCGAGATCCGGCAGCCCAAGGGGGTCGTCGGCGTCATCGCGCCGTGGAACTTCCCGTTCGCCACCGGCATCTCCGACGCCGTCCCGGCGCTGATGGCCGGCAACGCCGTCGTGCTCAAGCCCGACAACAAGACCGCGCTGTCCCCGCTGTACGGCGTGCGGATGCTCGAGGAGGCCGGCCTGCCGGAGGGCCTGTTCCAGGTGGTGTGCGGCGAGGGGCCGGACGTCGGTCCCACGCTCATCGACAACGCCGACTACGTGATGTTCACCGGCTCCACGGCCACCGGCCGGGTGATCGGCGAGCGGGCCGGCCGCAACCTCATCGGCTGCTGCCTCGAGCTCGGCGGCAAGAACCCGATGATCGTGCTAGACGACGCCGACCTGGCGGAGACCGTGCAGGGCGCGGTGTTCGGCGCGTTCGGCAACACCGGGCAGATCTGCATGCACATCGAGCGGATCTACCTGCCGGAGTCCAGGTACGACGAGTTCCGGGACCGGTTCGTGGCGGCGGCGAAGGCACTCGACGTCCGCGCCGCCTACGACTTCGGGCCGGAGATGGGCTCACTCGTGTCCGTCGACCACATGCGCCGCGTCAAGTCGCATGTGGAGGACGCGCTCGCCCGGGGCGCGACCGTCCTCTGTGGCGGAAAGCCCCGCCCCGACCTCGGTCCGGCGTTCTTCGAGCCGACGATCCTCGAGGGCGTCACGAAGGACATGCTCTGCGGTGTCACGGAAACCTTCGGGCCCGTCGTCGCGCTGCACAGGTACCGCACGGTCGACGAGGCCGTCGCGCTCGCCAACGACACCGACTACGGCCTCAACGCCTCGGTCTGGGGTGGCGACCTCGACGCGGCGCGTGCCGTGGCCGCGCGGATCGAGGCCGGCAACGTCAACATCAACGACATCCTGGCCACCGCGTACGCCGCCAAGGGCACACCGTCCGGCGGCGTCAAGAACTCCGGCGTCGGCGCCCGCCACGGGGACCAGGGCCTGCTGAAGTACACCGACGTGCAGAACATGGCCGTGCTCAGGAAACAGGTCATGGGCGCGCGGCCCGGCCAGGACTACGCGACGTACGTCGAACGCATGCTGTCCGGCCTGAAGATGATGCGCAGGATGCGCATCCGCTAGCGACGGCGGGTCGCCGGCCGAACACCACTGGTGGCGCGGTGCACCGAAGAGGCTAGGGTGTTGCCCCGAACGGATCACCGACCGAGATCGCGGGGCTGTCGTGACCCTCTTCGAGTACGTCGCCGACCGGTGGGACCGGCTCTCGCTGCAGGCGTTGCTGCATGTCAGTGAGGTGGTGCAGGCCACGGTGATCGCGGCGGTCGTGGGGGTGCTGATCGGCGTCGCGGTGTACCGCAGCCCGGTCGGCTCGGCCGTGGCCACGGCACTGGCCAGCACGATCCTGACGATCCCGTCGTTCGCGCTGCTGGGCCTGCTGATCCCGGTGTTCGGCCTGGGGGCGACACCGACGGTGATCGCGCTCGTGCTGTACGCGCTGCTGCCGATCACCCGCAACACGATCGTCGGGCTCGCCGGGGTGGACCCCGGGGTCGCCGACGCCGCCAAGGGCATCGGCATGAGCAGAGCCGCGGTCCTGACCAGAGTGGAGCTGCGGCTGGCCTGGCCGGCCATCCTCGCCGGCATGCGGGTGGCCACCCAGATGCTCATGGGCATCGCGGTGATCGCCGCCTACGCCAAGGGGCCCGGCCTCGGCGGCGAGGTGTTCCTCGGCCTCGTCCGGGCGGGCAGCGCCAACGCCACCAACCAGGCCCTCGCCGGGACACTCGGCGTCGTGATCCTCGCCCTGCTGCTCGAGGGCGTCTACTTCCTGATCGCTCGGTTCACCGTTTCGAGGGGGATTCGTGGCTGAGAACGCCAGTGGGGTCGAGATCCGGCTGGAGAACGTCTCCAAGCACTACCCGGGCAGCCGGGAGCCCGCCGTCGCCGACGTCACGCTGACGATCCCGGCGGGCAAGATCGTGATCCTGGTCGGCCCGTCGGGCTGCGGCAAGACCACCACGATGCGCATGATCAACCGGCTGATCGAGCCGTCGTCGGGCACCATCACGATCGGCGGCGAGGACAACCTGAAGCTCAACGGCGACGAGCTGCGCCGCGGGATCGGCTACGCGATCCAGCAGGCCGGCCTGTTCCCGCACTTCACGGTGGCGCAGAACATCGCCGTCGTGCCGGGCCTGCTCGGCTGGGACCGCCGGCGGATCGACGCGCGTGTCGAGGAGATGATGGACCTCGTCGGCCTCGACCCGGCGGAGTTCCGCGGGCGGTACCCGCGCCAGCTCTCCGGGGGCCAGCAACAGCGTGTCGGCGTGGCCCGGGCACTGGCCGCCGACCCGCCGGTGCTGCTGATGGACGAGCCGTTCGGCGCGGTCGACCCGATCACCCGCGGCAACCTGCAGGACGAGCTGCTGCGGCTGCAGGCCGAGCTGCGCAAGACGATCGTGTTCGTCACCCACGACTTCGACGAGGCCGTCAAGCTCGGCGACAAGATCGCGGTGCTCGGCGACCGGTCCGCGATCCTGCAGTACGACACCCCGGAGGCGATCCTCGCCAACCCGGCCGACGACACGGTCGCCGGGTTCGTCGGCGCGGGCGCCTCGCTCAAGCAGCTCACCCTGCTCCGCGTGCGTGACGTGGACTATCACGACAACGCGCTGACGGCCGTGAGCGAGCAGGAGTCACCCGCCGAGCTGCGCGGGCGGATGACCGAGGCGGGCCGGACGTACGCGCTGGTGCTGGACGCGCGCCGGCGGCCGCTGCGCTGGGTGCACGTGCGCGACCTGTCCACGGCCACCTCGCTCCGGAACGTGGGCAGGCCGGTCGGTGACTCCGTGAGCACGCAGTCGACGCTGCAGGACGCCCTGGAGGCGATCCTCGTCGAGGGAGGCAACGCGGTGGTCACCGGGGCCCACGGCGAGTACGTCGGCACGATCGACATCACGACGGTCACCGACACCATCCAGCAGCTCCGCGAGACGGGGAACGCCTCGTGAGCACGCCGACGGAGATCACGGGTTTCTCGACGGAGTCGGGTTCGCGCCGCGCCGACCGGGTGCGGCTGTTCGCGCAGCCCGCCGCGGTCCTGGTGATCGTGGGGATCGTGCTCGCGTGGGCGTTCACCCGCGACAACGACGCGATCGAGGCGCAGTCCATCCAGGCCGGCGTGCTGTTGACGAAGACGTGGGAGCACCTGCTGATCACCGTGGTGGTCGCGGCCATCGTCGTCGGTGTCGCGGTGCCGCTCGGCGTGCTGGTCACCCGCCCGTGGGCCCGGCGCGCCGCGCCGCTGATCATCGCCCTCGCCAACATCGGCCAGGCCGCCCCGGCACTGGGTGTGCTGGTGCTGTACTTCCTGTGGACCGGGCAGGACGGCCTGTGGGCGGCCGCGCTGCCGATCGCGCTCTACTCGCTGCTGCCGGTGCTGCGGAACACGATCACCGGCATCGACTCGGTCGACCCGGCCGTGATCGACGCCGGCCGCGGCACCGGCATGTCGGCCCGCGGCGTGCTGCTGCGCATCGAGCTGCCGCTGGCGGTGCCGCTGATCCTGGCCGGGCTGCGCACGTCGCTCGTGCTGGCGGTCGGCACGGCGACCCTGGCGTTCTTCGTCAACGGCGGCGGCCTCGGCGAGCTCGTCGACACCGGCTACAAGCTCAACCGCGTGCCGGTGCTGGTCGTCGGCGCGGTGCTGGCCGCGGGGCTCGCCCTGCTCGTCGACTGGCTCGGCGCGTTGCTCGAGGAGTACCTCGCACCGAAGGGGATGTCATGAGGCTTCGAGGTTTCCTCGGCGCCGCGCTGCTGCTGTTCTCGACGGCGGCCTGCGGGCTGGACGTCAACGCGGCGCTGCCGTTCGAGGTGCGGCCCGGCTCGATCAGGCCGGTCCCGGAGCTGGCCGACGTCGACATCACCGTCGGCTCCAAGGACTTCACCGAGCAGATCATCCTCGGCTACATCGCGGAGCTGGCGCTGGAGGCGGCGGGCGCCAACGCGATCGACCTGACCAACATCAGCGGCTCCAACAGCTCCCGGTACGCGCTGCTCGACGGTCAGGTGGACCTGCAGTGGGAGTACACCGGCACCGGCTGGCTGTCCTACCTCGGCGAGGACGAGCCGATCCCGCAGGAGAAGGCCCAGTACGACGCCGTGGCCAAGGCCGACCTCGCGCAGAACGGCATCGTCTGGCTGCCGTACTCGGAGGTCAACAACACCTACGCGTTCGCGACCACCGAGGCCTACGCCGCGCAGCACGGCCTGAAGACCAACTCCGACATGACACGGTTCCTCCAGCAGAACCCGAAGGAGGCGGTGTTCTGCGTCGAGACCGAGTTCGCCAGCCGGCCCGACGGCATGCCGGGGGTGCGCAGGACCTACGGCTTCCCGGTGACCACGACGAAGACCTTCGGCACCGGCGCCATCTACAGCGCGATCGCGGGCGGCACCTGCAACTTCGGCGAGGTGTTCACCACCGACGGGCGGATCGCCGGGCTGAACCTGCGGGTGCTCGAGGACGACAAGAAGTTCTTCCCGCAGTACAACGCCACCGTGACGCTGCGCAAGGAGTTCCTCGACCGGTACCCGCGGATCGCCGAGGTCATGGCACCGGTGTCGGACGCGCTGGACAACGAGGAGATCATCGAGCTGAACAAGCAGGTCGACGTCGACGGCCGCGACCCGGCGAAGGTGGCCCGGGACTGGATGATCTCCCAGGGGTTCATCGGCTAGCGCACACCGGCGATGACTTTCGTCAGGTACTCGTCAGGTTGGCCAGGGCGGGTAACCGTCAGTATGGGCTCTGACCGTCTGCTGGGGAGGGAGCTGGGTTTGTACCGCTGCACGTCCGGGGAGCCGGCATGACGCCTCCGCTCGCCGGCGACCAGGCGGTGATGATCATCCCGACCGGCGGGGACCCGCCGGCCGACGCGGTGCGGGCCTGGACGGCCGGCGCTCTCGTCGGGATGCCGTTGGTGCCGCGGATGCGTGCCGTCCTCGTCGTGGCCGAGCTGGTGTCCAACGCACGCCGGCACGGCTGCCTGCCCTGCGTGCTGCGGCTGTCCCTCGACCCCACGCGGCGCCACCTGCTGGTGTTCGTCGAGGACGCCGCCCCCGCCGACGACGCGGTCTGGCCGGTCGGCGCCGGTTTGTCGCTCGTCGACGGCCTGACGTCGGACTGGGCGGTGGAGTCGCGTCCCCGGGGTAAGACGGTGTGGGCCGAGATCGCCCTGGGGGCACGTGTCTCCGGGCTCGCGATCCCGCCGCAACCCCCGTCCGATCACGAGGTGTGACGTGGACCCGACCGCCGCGACCGGATCGACGCTGCTGCTCGTGGAGGACGACGCGCGGATCCGGGAGGCGCTGCGTCTCGCGCTGACCGACGAGGGACACCGGGCGATCGAGCGTGCCGGCGGTGCTCGAGCTGGGGGAGCTGACCCTGCGGGTCGGCGTCCTGGCCGTAACCTTCGGTAACACTGTGGGGCCGCTGACCGAGACAGTGGTGGAAACCAGCGTGCGGTGGGGGAGGAACACGGGCGATGGCGGACGACGAGTCCCGCTCGGCGATGCCCGGGAACGGGTTTCCCGACGGCACCCCGGTCGTCGTGACCGGTGGCCGGTTCGACGGTGACCACGGCACGGTCGTTCACCGCGTGCCGGACCTCAGGCCGGGGTCGGTGTGGGTCGACCTGAACCTATTCGGTACCCACCTGGTGCCGTCCTACCGGCTATCGTGCGACGGGTGACCGATCTCGACGCTTTCGCTGAGCTGGTACCGCTGGACCACGGCCTGTGCGTGACCAGCACGTTGCGGGCGGACGGCGGTGTGCAGTCGTCGGTGGTCAACGCCGGTGTCCTGGCGCATCCCACGCGTGGCGGGCAGGTCGTCGGGCTCGTCGCCCGCGGCGGCTCGCTCAAGCTGCGCCACCTGCGTGCCGACCCCCGGATCACGATCGTGGCCCGCGCGGGCTGGCGGTGGGCGACCGTCGAGGGCGACGCGGAGCTCATCGGCCCGGACGACCCGCACCCGGCCGTCGACGGCGAGGCGCTGCGGCTGCTGTTGCGGGAGATCTTCCAGGCCGCCGGCGGCACGCACGACGACTACGACACCTACGACCGGGTGATGGCGCAGGAGCGCCGGGCGGCCGTGCTGATCACGCCGCGCCGCGTCTACACCAACCCGCGGTCCTGACGAGCCGGCACTCAGGGACCGGAGGGTCGCTGTTCGGCGGCGGTGTCGGGGGCGGCGCCGGGGATCTCGGTGCGCACCTCGGAGTCGCGGAGTACCTCGCGTGCCTGCGCCTCCGGATCGGCGCTGCCGGCCGCGCGCTCCTCGGGCAGCAGCTCGGCCCGGGTGCCGGCCCGCTCGTCCACCCCCGTCCGCCGATCGAACTCGGCGGGGCGGTCGAGGTCGTGCTCCTCCCGTTCACGGGCGTCGTCCAGGTCGGTCGCGCCGAGGTCCAGTGGTTCGTCCATGGTGCCGGCCTACCCGATCTTGGCCGCGTTCACACCTGATCCTCGGCTCAACACCGTGACGTGGGAGGGAACCGACTCCTCCTCGAGTTCGATAACCTGGTTGCCCCCGGGGCACGCGGTTGACCCGGGTGAGGGGGAGGCGCGTGAGCTGGCGGTTCGGCCGTTACCAGGTCGAGGAGCTGATCGCTCGTGGAGGCATGGGCGAGGTCCACCGCGCCTACGACACCGAGCACGACCGGATGGTCGCGATCAAGCTGCTCGGTGATCACGTGGCCACCACCGACGACTTCCGGCAGCGGTTCGTCCGGGAGGCACGTGCCGCGGCGCGGTTGCGGGAGCCGCACGTCATCCCGATTCACGCGTACGGCGAGGTCGACGGCCGCCTGTACCTGGACATGCGGCTGGTCGAAGGCCGCAACCTGAGCGCGCGGCTGGCCGAGGGCGGCCCGCTGGACCCGGCCGCGGCGGTCGACGTGATCGGGCAGATCGCCAGCGCGCTCGACGCGGCCCACGCCGAGGGACTCGTGCACCGCGACGTCAAACCGTCGAACGTGCTGCTCACCGACGGGGGCTTCGCCTACCTCGTCGACTTCGGCATCGCCCGCTCGATGGCCGCGCACGCCGACATCACCGGGACCGGCATCCCGATCGGCACGGTCGCCTACATGGCCCCGGAACGCTTCGAGCCCGACGGCCGGGTGGGGCACCGGGTGGACGTGTACTCGCTCGCCTGCCTGCTGTTCCAGTGCCTCACCGGCGTCCCGCCGTTCGCCGGCGAGAACCCGCTGGCGCTCATGCACGCCCACATCAACCAGGAACCACCGCGGCCGACCGCGTACCGGCCCGGCCTGCCGCCCGCCGTCGACCACGTCATCGCCACCGGCATGGCGAAGCGTCCCGAGGACCGGTTCGCCAGCGCGGGCGCGTTGGCCTCGGCGGCCAGGCAGGCCCTGAGCCACCCGGCGCCCCGGCACACGGCGACCCTGCCGGTACCGGAGGCGCGACCCACCCCCGCGGCACCCTCGCGCCGGGGCGTCTGGTGGCTCGCCGGCGCGGCGGCGGTCGTGGTGGTGGCCGCGCTGGTGACCGCGGCGGTGCTGAACTGGCCGTCCGGAGCGGGCGGCGGGCGGCCGGCCGGTACGGGCACCACCACCACGACCGGCACCAAGCCCTCGACGCCGGATCTCGACGTGTCGGTGCCCCTCAGCACCCCGGCCTGCGACGGCGGCTACATCGTCGTCGTCGGTTCCGCCGTCACACCGGACCAGTACCGGCGCACCGTCCAGGGGTTCCTCGACGAGTACCCCGGCGCGCGGTACCTCCACGCGCCGTCGACCGGATGTCGGTCCCTGCAGCAACAACTCGACGGCGCCGACATCTACGCCGTCTACTACGGACCGTTCGTCAACAAGGAGTCGGCCTGCGACAGGCGTGCGAGCGTCGGCGGCGAGTCGTTCGTGCGGCGCCTCGACGACACCTCGACACCGGCCCGGGCGGTCAGCTGCGGCTGACCGTCTCAGCCCGGGCGCCTGACCTCGAACCCGGGCGGGACGAGGACGTCCTCACGGGTGAGGTCGTGGACCGAGCCGCGGCCGAGGGCGAGCAGGGTGGAGTCGATGCCGTTGCGCAGGACGTCGAGGACGTTCTCCACGCCGGCCTGCCCGCCCGCGGCGAGGCCCCACAGGTAGGCGCGGCCGATCAGGACCGCGCGGGCGCCGAGCGCGAGGGCCCTGACCACGTCGCCGCCCCGCCGGATGCCGCCGTCCAGCAGGACCTCGACCTGGTCGCCGACGGCCTCGGCGACGGCCGGGAGGGCGCGGATGGTGGCGGGCGTGCCGTCGAGGTTGTTGCCGCCGTGGTTGGACACCGAGATGGCGGTGACCCCCGCGTCGACCGCACGCCGGGCCTCGTCGACCCGGTAGACGCCCTTGAGCAGGAAGGGGCCGTCCCACTGCGCGCGCAGCCAGCGCACGTCCTCCCAGGTGGGTGGCGGGGTCCGCATCCACTGGCCGTACGCGCCGAAGAACGCCGGCGCGGGTTGGTCGTCCACTGCCATGTTCGGGACGGTGAGGTCCGGGACGTGGCCCGTCCGCAGGTAGGCCCACAGCCACCGGGGCCGCGCGAGGGCCTGCGGCGCGAACCGGACGGCCTCGGCGAGGGTGACGCGTTCGGGGATGTGCGGGCTGCCCCAGTCGCGGCTGTGGGAGAACGACCAGTCGAGCGTCAGGATCACGCCGGCCGCGCCCGCGTTCCTGGCCCGCTCGAACCGCCGCAGCATCTCGTCCCGGGTGCCGCACCAGTAGACCTGGAAGAAGGTCAGGGGGTTGGCGGCCACGACCTCCTCGATCGTCTTGCTGGCGAAGGAGCTCAGCCCCATCGCGGTGCCCCGCGACGCGGCGGCCCGGGCGACCGCGACCTCGCCTTCGGGACAGACGGCCTGGACGCCGGTGGGGGAGATGAGGACCGGCATCGACACGGGCCGGCCCATGACGGTCGTCGCGAGGTCGCGCTTGTCCGGCAGGCCCGCGGTCCTCGGGACGAGGCCGAGCTCGTCGAACGCGGCCTGGTTGTCCCGCAGGGTGACACCCTTCTCCGAGCCGGCGATCAGTGCACTGTAGACGGAGCGGGGCAACCGCTTCCCGGCCCGCCGCTGCGCCTCGGCGACGGACTCGAACCAGGTGTGGGCCATCAGTTCCCCGCCCTCGTCTTTTCGGCACGGTGTGACGAATAGGTTCGTCATAATAACGACACCGTGTGACACAAACAAGCCCTGGCCGTGCCTCATGCCCGCCCCGGCGGAGAACCGGCTGAGGTCATGCCTCGGTGGTCTCGTTCGGTGTGGATCTACGCAACCGGCTGAATGATGCGCACGAACGGGTGACATCCCGCCATCTCCCCGTCCGTTGGATAGGGTTGGGTGGGTGGCGAGAGGAAGAGGTGCTGTGTCTCGCGCGGACGTTCCGCTCCAACTCAGGAGAGAAAGGCGGCGTGGCGGCGTCGTCCTGCACGCGTCCGGCGATGTCGACCTCGCGACCGTGACCCTGCTCGCGGAGAACCTCACCGCCGCCGAGACGGTCGCGAAACCACCCGCCCCGGTCATCCTCGTCCTCTCCGAGATCACCTTCTTCGGTGTCGTCGGTCTGTCCGCCCTGGTCGAACACACCCAGCGCTGCGCCCGGCAACACACCCCGCTGCGGGTGGTCGCCGACCAGTACGCGGTCCTGCGCCCGATGCAGCTCACCGGCCTGCGCGACACGCTGAACCTGCACCACACGCTCGCGCACGCCATGCACACTCCCGTGTGACGGCCGCGGTCCGGGCCTGGCGGCAACCGTCCTTTTAGGAGCCCTGGGCGTCGTACTCGTAGATCCACGCGTTGGCCGCCAAGGGATCGCTGCCGGCGAACACCTTGTCGCGGGCCGACTGCTCGGGCCCGTCGGGCAGGTGGTTGAGGTGGGACCGGCCGTGGCTGACCTCCTGGAGCCTGGTCGTGCGGGGGAGCCGCCGTGCCTCGTACCGCCGGAGCGCCCGGACGGGGATCAGCCCGGCGCGCCGGAGGAACGCGGCGGCCGCGAGACCGCCGATGCCGCCGCCGAGGATGGCGATCTCGGGGGTTCGGCCGCGCTGGGTCATCTCCCGCTCCTCTCCGGCCCCCGGTGGTCAAGGTCCCGTACCGCTGATCCCTTGTCCAGGGAACCGGATGGTGATGTCCAGGCCGCCCTCCGGGTTGGCGGTGATGGTGATCTCGCCGTGGTGGGCGGTCACCACGGCACGCACGATGGAGAGGCCGAGCCCCGCGCCGCCGTCGGTGGCGGTGCGGGTGCCCTCGCCGCGGACGAAGGGTTCCAGGAGGCGGTCGACGTGGTCGGCGGGGACCTGCCGGCCGGTGTTGTGCACCCGCAGGAACGCGACGTCCGCCGAGGTGCCGGTGGCCACGGTGATCCGGCCGCCGGCGTGGTTGTGGCGGATCGCGTTGCCCACGAGGTTGGCGCTCATGCGTTCCAGCAGCACCGGTTCGCCCAGGAGCGGGGCGGGGCGCAGGTCCCGCGAGACCTGTATGTCCACCGCGGACAGTTGGTCCGCGACACCGGCCAGCGCGGCGGCCGTCACCGCGGCCAGGTCGACCGGGCGGGGGCTGCGCACACCCGCCTGGCTGCGGGCGAGCGCGAGCAGCCCGTCGATGGTGCGCCTGCTGTCGTCGGCCGCGGTGTGCACGTCCTCCGCCATGGTCAGCAGTTCGGCACGGCTGGGCTCGCCGTCCAGGGTCACGTCGATCGCGGCCCGGATGGTGGTCAGCGGGGTGCGCAGCTCGTGTGCGGCGTTCGCGGTGAACAGGCGTTGGCCCTCCAGTGCCCGGTCGCGTTCGGCGATGCCGCGCTGGATCCGGTCCAGCATCCCGTTGACGGTCGCGGCGAGGGCGGCCAGCTCGTCGTGCGGTGGGTGCACCGGCACCCGGTCGGACAGGTTCTCGGCGGACAGGCGTTGCGCGGTGGCCGAGATCGCGCGGATCGGCCGCAGCACCCGGCCGGCCACCAGCCAGCCGAGCACGGCCGCGAGCACGGTGACCGCGGCCAGCGCGATGCCCGCCTGGGTCAGCAGCGAGTTCAGGGCCTCGGTACGCAGCTGCTCCGACAGCTCGGACGGGTTCCGTACCGGCGGCAGCTCGCCGGGCGCACCCGGCCCGCTGAACTGGACGACGGCGGTGCGATGGGCCAGGTTCTGCCGCATGAGCAGGTAGGTGAGGGCGGTCAGCACCACGCCGGCGGCCAGCACCAGTCCGGTGTAGAGCAGGCTGAGCCTGCTGCGGGCACTCAGGCGCACGATCACGGCCGGAGCCGGTAGCCGGCGCCGGTGACGGTCTCGATCAGCGGTGGGTCGCCGAGCTTGCGGCGCAGGGTGCCGACGGTGATCCGCACGGCGTTGGTGAACGGGTCCGCGTGCTCGTCCCACACCTTGTCCAGCAGGGTTTCCGCGCCGACGACGTCGCCGGCGGCGGCCAGCAGCTGCGCCAGCACGCCGAACTCCTTGGGCGCCAACGGCAGCAGCCGTCCCGCGCGTTCCGCGGTGCGCCGCGCGGGGTCGAGGGTCACGTCGGCCGCACGCAGGACCGGTGGCCGGGCCGGGGTGCTGCGGCGGACCAGCGCGTGGACCCTGGCCACCAGCTCGGAGAACGCGAACGGCTTGCCGAGGTAGTCGTCGGCGCCGAGGGTGAGCCCGTCCACCCGGTCCTCGACGGTGCCGGACGCGGTCAGCATCAGGATCCGGGAGCCGCCGCGCTCGGCGAGCTGGCGGCACACCGTGTCGCCGTGCACCTCGGGCAGGTCCCGGTCCAACACCACGACGTCGTACGGGGTGTGAGCGCACTTGTCCAGCGCGCTCCGCCCGTCGTGGGCGACGTCGACGGCGAACGCGTGCTTGCGCAGGCCGGCCGCGACGTACCTGGCCAGTGGCTCCTCGTCCTCCACGAGCAACACCCTCATGCGGGCAGTGTCGCCGCCACGACCTATGGATTTCGTATGGCCGCGGGAGCGCCTGCCCATATCCCGGTCCGGGTAGACCTTCCACCGTCCACAACGGAAGGAGACCCGACCCATGGCAGCCCACCCGTCCCGGCGCTCGGTACTCGGCCTGCTCGGCATGACCCCGGTGGCCACGCTCGTGGCCGGCCCCGCGTCCGCCACCACCCAGGGAAACCGCATACCCGACGGGCTGCGTCCCGGCGGCGAGCTCGACCGGTTCGTCGCGGACAGGGCGGCGCGGGACGAGTTCGCCGGCTCGCTCCTGCTGACCCACCGGGGGCGGACCGTGCTGGCCCGCTCGCACGGCATGGCCGACCGGGAACGCGCGGTCCCGAACGGACCGGACACCGCCTTCGGGCTCGCGTCGGTGACCAAGCTCTTCACCGCCGTCGCGGTCGCCCAGCTGGCGCAGCAGGGGAAGGTGGCCCACCGCGAACGGGTCGGCACCTACCTGGCCGGCTTCCCGGACGCGATCGCCGGCGCGACCGTGCACCACCTGCTCACGCACACCTCCGGTCTGGGTGACTACCACGGCCTGCCCGGCTACTTCGACGAGGCGGCGACGTGGACCAGCCCGGAACAGGTCATGGCCGGCACCACCGGCTTCATCCGGCGGTCCGCGCCACTGTTCGCGCCCGGCGCGGGCTGGGCCTACAGCAACTCCGGATACCACCTGCTGGGTGAGATCGTGGCCGCGGCGAGCGGCATGTCCTACTACGACTACGTGCGCCGGCACGTGTTCGCCGCGGCCGGGATGACCCGCACGGACTTCGTCGCCAAACCCCAGCGGCGGACCGACCCGCGGATCGCGCACCCCTACTACCGCGACGCCCAGGGCCGGTGGGCCGACGGGGTGGAGGAGCTGGAGTTCGTCGGCACCCCGGCGGGGGACGCGTTCGCCACCTGCGCCGACATGGACCGCTTCGCGCGCCACCTCTACCAGGAACGGCTGCTCGCGCCCGGCCACACCGGGCTGGTGTTGAGCGGCAAGGTGCTGCCGGGCGAGCCGACCCCGCCGCCCGGCCAGACCCCGCCACCGCAGGACGGCCCGCGCGCGGAGGCGGTCTACCAGTGCTACGGGCCGATCGGGTCGCTCGTCGGCGGCCAGTGGATCTTCGAACACGGTGGCGGCAACACGTTCGGCGAGTCGACCTTCGTGCAGTTCTACCCGGAGACCGACTGGGTCCTGGTGGTCCTCAGCAACTACGCCGACGCGGCGGTGGCGGTCGCCCGGCTGGCCCGGGGGCTGATCGTCGGAAGCTAGTGTCCCGCGCCGGAAATCAGGCACCTAATTCGCCGGCCCAGCTTCCTGCTGGCGGCGTTGCCGGGCGCGCCCAAGTACGGTCCAGTACGAGGGCGACCCGGCGCCTTGCCAGCAGAAACCTGGATCCGCCGACTTAGGCACCGCATTTCCGGCGCGGGACACTAGCTCACGGGTCCACGCGGCCGGTGCCGGCGCTGAGAACCCCGTGCCAGGCGGCGAGGTTTGCCGGATCCTGGGGCGTGGTCCCGCACAGCACGTAGTGGCGTGGGGCGAGGGCGGTGGGATGGTGGGGGAGGGCGGCCATGCACCGGGCGTGGGCCTGTTCCGGGGTGCGGACGGCCTCGGTCGCGACCACGTAGGCGACCAGGGGTTGACCGCCGACGGAGGGGAAGAGCCGGGTCGTCGCGGGTGCGAGGGCCTCGTCGAGCAGGCGCTGTACCTCGTCGAGGTCGACCCAGCAGGAGTCGACCAGGGTCCAGTTCGGCCCGCGGGCGATGGGGTCGAGGCCGATCGCCTCGCGGACCCGGCCGGGGTCGAGGTCGCCGTGGGCCGCGGCCACGAGCAGGCGCTCGACGGCGAGGAGCAGCGACTCCATCTCGGCGCGTGGCACCTGCCCCGAGTCCGAGCTCCACAGGTCCAGCCGGACCGAACCCTCGATCTGGTTGAGGCCGAACCTGATCGGCGCCGGGAAGTGCGGCACCGGCCGCCACCGGAGCTCGGTCTCGCGGAGCACGTCGTCGCTCACCTGCCCGCGGTGTCGTGCGAGGCCGGCGTTGAGCGCGGACCAGGACTCGGCCACGAGGCTGTTGAACAACGGCTCGTAGGAGAAGCGGATACCTCGTTCGTGCTCGAGCCGCTCGCCCATCGCCACGCGTTCGAACGCGTCGTACCTGCCGTGCCGGCACGCCTCGATGACCGAGGTCCAGGTCTGCTTGACCAGCGCGTCGAAGCTTCCCGTGCCGACGTCGACGGTGGCCACACAGCCCTGGGCCAGGGTGCCGACGAACCGCGTCAGGTGGCGTTCGAAACGGTTGCTGGACAACAGCGGCAGCACCAGTTCCTGGTAGCCGGTGCGTCGTGCGACCACCGCGCAGACCGCGGCGAGGACGATGCTGGACCGGCTCGCGCGGGTGCGGGCCGCCACCGACCGCACCGCCATCGCGGCGGCCACGGACGACAGCTCCACCGACAGCGACTCGCCGGTGGTCTCCGCCCGCGGCACGGGGTACAGGTGTCGCGGCATCCGCTCCAGCTGGTCCTGCCAGTAGCACAGCGCCGTCGCGGCCTGGTGCCGCGCGGCGGGCGTGGCCTCCAGCTCGGCCTGGTCGAGGGGCTGGTGGCGGGGTTCACCCACCCGCCGCTTGGCGGGGTCGCGGACCATCTCGGCGAACTCGCGCCTGACGATCTCCAGACCCTGGTGGTCCACCGCCATGTGCGAGAACTCGGCGGCGCAGGCGATGACGCGCTCGCCCTGGCCGTCCTCGCCCGGCGCGACGGCCACGGCCGCCCGCACCGGGAAGTCCGCCATGGTGCGCGATCCCCGGTCGGACAGCCACCGGGTGAGTGCCTCGGCCACGGCGGGCCGGTCCGCCGCGCCCCACCGCCCCGCGTCGAGCGAGCACACGTCGAGCGCGAACACGCCGTCGCCGGCGACCCGCTGGCGTGGCCGCGTGCCGGCGACGTAGGTGGTGCGCAGCCCCTCGTGCCTGGTGAGCAGCACGCCGATGGTCTCGGCCACGTCGTCGACCGACACCCCGCCGGGCACCGCGAGCTCACCCGAGACCGTCGCGAAGACGTGCCGGGGCGCCACGCTCAGCCACTGCAGGATGTTGAGCTGGCCGAGGGTCATCGGGCCCTCCGCGGTCCGCCCGGTGAAGGCGACCGGGATCGAACGCAGCGGCGTCAGCCGCACACGCCGCCTGCGGGTTCTCGTGGGTGCACTCACGTCCATCGTCCTCTCTGCCTCACCGGCCGAGGCCGGCCAGCCCGCTGTGGTCGATCTTGCCGTTCGGGGTGAGCGGGAACGCGTCGAGCGTGATCACCTTCTCGGGCACCATGTACTCCGGCAACAGTTCCCGCACGAAGGCGGCGAGCTCCTGTGTGGACACCGGTCGCGCGGACTCGACGTACGCGGTGAGCCGCGCGGTCCCACGGCGGTCCTCGCTCAGGGCCACCACCGCCTGCCGGACCCCCGGGTAGGCCATGACCCGCGCCTCGATCTCACCCGGCTCGACCCGGAACCCCCGCACCTTCAGCTGCCGGTCGATCCGCGCGACGAACTCCAGCCGCCCGTCGGGCAGGTACCGGACGACATCGCCGCTGCGGTACACCCGGCCCGGCCCGAACGGGTTCGGGACGAACTTCTCGGCGGTCAGCGCGGGCCGGCCCCAGTAGCCCCGGGTCACGCCGACCCCGCCGGTGAGCACCTCGCCGGGCACACCCGGCGGCACGAGGCAGAGCTCGTCGTCGACCACGTACAGCCGGGTGTTCCAGAACGGACGTCCGATGGAGACCGGCGACGAGGTCAGCTCGCCGACAGGCGCGCACTCCATCACGCAGGCCACCGACGTCTCGGTGTGGCCGTACTCGTTGGCCACCATGACCTCCGGCGCGTGCTCCCGCCAGAACGCCAGCTGCTCGGCGGTGAGCTGCTCACCGCCGACGACCAGCCAGCGAGCACCGGCCGCGGCGCTCGTGGCGGACTCCGACAGGCACTGCGCCAGCAGGGGCAGGTGGCCGGGGGTCAGCTTGACGAACGTGAAGTCGGCGCCGGCGGCCAGCTGGTCACCGAGGCCGACGACCGGATGCTCGTCCTCCGGGACCAGGGTGACGGTGCGGCCGTACATCAGCGGCAGGAACAACCCCGTCACCGTCAGGTCGAAGGACACCGACGAGTGCACGGGCGCCCCGGTGCCCTCGTGCGCCCGGTACCGCCAGCCGCACCAGGCGAGGTAGTGCACCACGCCGCGGTGCGGCGCCATCACGCCCTTCGGGGTGCCGGTGGAGCCGGACGTGTAGATGACGTAGGCCAGGTTGTCCGGCGTGACGGCGCTCTGCGGCCGGTGGGCCGGCAGCCGGTCGATCCGGGCCCGGTCGGTGTCCACGTCGACCACCGTCCACGGGGCGGCCGGTACCCGCCCGGCCAGGTCCGAGCGGGTGACGAGCACCGGCGCGGCCGTCTCGGTGGCCATGAACGCCAGCCGGGAGGCCGGGTAGGACGGTTCGAGCGGCACGTAGCACCCGCCCGCCTTGAGCACGCCGAGCAGGCCGACGAGCAGGTCGACGGAACGGTCCAGCAGCACGCACACCGGGACGTCGGGACCCACCCCGAGCGCGATCAGGTGGTGCGCCAACCGGTTCGCCGCCGTGTCCAGCTCCCGGTAGCTGAGCCGGTCCGCGCCACACGTCACCGCGGTCTCGTCCGGGCACCGGTCCGCCTGCCGCTCCAGCAGGTGGTGCAGGCAGTCCTGCGCGAACGCGTAGCTCGTCGCGGTCGCGTTGCGCTCGTGCACCAGCTCGTGGCGCAGCCGCGGGCCGAGCACGTCGAGGTCGGCGAGCCGCACCGAGGGGTCGGCCGCGACCTGTTCGCACAACCGGAGACACCCCTCCGCCAGCGACTCGACCAGCTCCGGACCGACGACGCCGGGCCGGTAGTCGAACCGGCCGCCGTCCGGTGCCGGCGTGAACAGCAGCGCCGCGTCGGTGCGGGCCGGGTGGCCTGCCTCGTGCACCTGCCGCACCAGCGCGTCGAACCGGACCGTGCCCGAGAGCCCGGCGGGCAGCACGAGCCCGGCGCCCCCGACCGAGCCGATGACCGCGAGGTCGCGGGGCCCGGACCACCTTCCGCCGAGCACCTGGAAGACCGCCAGCAGGACGTCGTCGCGGGTCGCGGCGCAGTCCCGGCCGACGTCCGCGAGGCGGCGCCGCAGTGGGTCCGGCAACCTCACCGCCCGGGACGCGGTCCGTGCCGGTGCGAACGTGCTCATGAGCACCTCTCCTTCCGCCAGTCGTGCACGACCGCGCCGATGACGTGCACCGCGCGGTGGATGTCGTCGCGGGAGACCTCCCGGTGGGTCACCGCGCGGAGCTGTCCCCTGCCGAGCTCGGCGAGCCGGACACCGCGCTCGGCCGCCTGCGCGATGAGGGTCGGGTGCGGCGGGCCCGGCTCGTCCACCGACCACATGACGATGTTGGTGCGGACCCGCGCCGGGTCGACGCGGACGCCGTCGATCTCGTGCAGTCCGTCGGCCAGGAGCCGGGCGTGCGCGTGGTCCTCGGCCAGCCGCTCGACCATGGTGTCCAGCGCGACGATCCCGGCCGCGGCGATCACGCCGGCCTGGCGCATGCCGCCGCCCAGCATCTTGCGCACCCGCCGCACCCGGTCGACGAACTCGGCCCCGCCGGCCACGACCGAGCCGATCGGCGCCGACAACCCCTTGGACAGGCAGAACTGCACCGAGTCGGCGTGCCGCGCCAGCTCCCGTGCGGGGACGCCCAGCGCCACCGCGGCGTTGAAGATCCGCGCGCCGTCCAGGTGCACCGCCATCCCGTGGTGGCGCGCGAACTCGGCGATGTCCTCGAGGTCGGCTGACGCGAGGGGCAGCCCGCCCGCGCGGTTCGCGGTGTTCTCCACGCACACCACCGACGGCGGCGAGAACTGCGGGTCGTCCCAGTCCTCCGGCAGCGCCGCCGCCAGGTCCGCCAGGCTCGGCCGGCCGTGGTCGTCGACGGCGACCGGGTCCAGCGCGACACCGCTGCAGACCGAGACACCGTGGGCCTCGTACACGTAGATGTCGGCGTCGCGGCCGACGAGGACCCGGCTGCCCCGCGGGGCGTGCGCGGTGAGCGCGGCCAGGTTGGCCATCGTGCCGCTGGGCATCAGGCACGCGGCCGGTTTGCCCAGCAGGTCGGCCGCCTTCTCCTCCAGCAGCCGCACGGTCGGGTCCTCGCCGTAGACGTCGTCGCCGAGTGGCGCGGCGACCATGGCGGCGAGCATCGCCGGCGTGGGCCGGGTGAAGGTGTCACTGCGTAGTTCGATGATCGACACGGCGGTCGCTCCCGGGCTCGGCGTATGCGATGACGATGCGGGCGACCGCCCGGTCGGCGAGCTTGCCGGCGGTCTCGGCGGTGTCGCTGACCGCGATCACGTGTCCCCTGCGGTCGCGGAAGGAGTTCTCGACGCGGATCGGCATGCCGGCGGTCACCGCGCAGCTCAGCTCGACGACGCCGGGCACCGCGCGGGCCGGGTCCAGGCCGGTCACCTCGCGGACGACCCCGGACCGGGACGGCACGAGGAACCGGATCGACGCGTGGCGGCCGCCGGTGCGCACCGGCCGGACCGGCCGCCCGGACAGGCCCGCCACCACCTCGCCGACCAGGTCCCGGCCGGTGGCGTGGCGGACCAGCCGGGGGATGAGGCCGCCGGCGAGCCGGGGGTTGACCTCGACGAGGTACGGGTCGCCCCGGTCGGAGAGCCGCAGCTCCACATGTGCCGGACCGGTCACGAGCCCGAGCGCGTGCACCGCGTCGCGGGCCACCGCGCCGAGCCCCGCCGCCACCCGGGCGGAGACCGGCGCGGGGAAGTCGTGTCCGGTCTCCACGAAGTACGGCCGGGGGCCCAGGTGCTTGGCGGTGAGCCCGACGACCTCGCCGTCGAGGACCTCCGCGGAGTACTCCGGCCCGCTGATCTCCCGCTCCACCAACACCGTGTCGTCCGCCGGGCCGTCGGCCAGCAGGTGCTCGGCCCAGTCGGCGGCGGTGTCCGGGTCGGCGCAGGCGCGTACCCCCAGCGAACCGGTGCCGGCCACGGGTTTGACCACCACCGGCGCCGCGATGGCCCGTGCGGCGTCGTGTGCCCGCGCCCGGGTCCGGCAGACGGCGAAGTCGGGCACCGGCACGGCACGCTCGGCGAGCCACCGTCGTTGCGTGGCCTTGTCCCGGCACCGCGCGACGGCCGCCGGGTCCGGCGCCGGGAGACCCAGCTCGGCGGCGACCGCGGCGGCGGTGTGCATGAAGTACTCGCTGCTGCTGGTGACTCCGGCGAGACCCGCCGGGCGCAGCTCACGGCAGGCGGCCGCCACCGCCGCGGCGCACCCGGTGTCCAGCTCGCGGACGTCCAGGTCCAGCTCGGCGGCGTAGGGATACCGTGCCGGCGTCCGGGCCAGCAGCACCGGCCGCAGCCCGTGGCGCCGGGCCGCGTCCGCGAAGTCGCGGCCGGTGCCGGTGGTGTTGCTCTCCAGCAGGACGAACCATGGTCCGCTCATGGGTGACCGCCCCACCGGCGCACGGCCTCGTTCCGCTCGACCTCGGCCGCCGTCAACCGGTCCGACCACGCGGCCACCTCACGCGCGTGGTCCCGCCACGCCGCGGCGAGCCGGTCGTGGGCGGCGGCGAACGACGCCGGCCCGGGACCGCCGCCGAAGTCGGTGGCCCGCGACACCGCGGCCGGGTCGAGATCCGCCCCGGTCAGCGCCACCGGCGTGGTCACCCCTGCCGACCGGAGCAGCTCGCCGAGCCGCCGGCCGGTCGCGTCGATGTCCACTTCGGACGGTACGCGGACGCCCGCGTCGATCAGCTCGGTGACCAGCCTGCCGACCACACGGTGCGCGACGCGGAACGGCACGCCCTGCGCGACCAGGCGGTTCGCCACGGCGGTGGCCACGGTGAACCCCTCGTCGGCGCCACGCAGCATGGCCTCCCGGGCCGGTCGTGCGCCGGCCACGACGGAGATGGCCAGCTCGGTCAGGTCCGTGAACCGCTCGAGGGCGGGCCACACCGGGTCGACCGCCTCCGTGCTCACCTCGACGGAGTTGCCGAACGGCACGTTCTTGACGTTCGCCACGGCCGCCGTCCACGCCCCGATGAGCGAGCCGGCGCCGCCCTTGATGTGCTCCAGCAGGAACGGGTTGCGTTTCTGCGGCATCGCCGAGCTCGACCCGACCAGGCTGTCCGGGAAGTCGACCAGGCCGAACTCCCGCGTGCTCCACAGCTGCAGGTCGGTGGCCAGCCGCGACAGGGTCAGGCCGGCCAGCACGCAGGCGGCCAGCAGCCGGACCGCGGTGTCCCGGGACGCGACCGCGTACCCCGCGTGGCCCACCGGCGCGGTGAACCCGAGCAGGGCGGCGGTGCGGGCCGGGTCGATGGCCACGTCCGTGCCGCCGCCGCTCGCCGCACCGAGCGGGCACCGGTCCAGGCCCGCGCACGCCTGCCGCAGCCCCAGGATGTCCTGGTCGAGCGACTCGCCGACGCCGAGCAGGTAGTGGCCGTAGCTCCCCGGGGTGGCCGGCTGGAACTGGCTGTAGGCCGGCATCACGACCGTCCGGAACCGCCTGGCGCGGCTGAGCAGCAACGCCTGCGACCGCAGCAGCCCGCGCAGCGCCGCCATGGCCAGTTCCCGCAGCCGCAGGTGGTGCATCGTGGCCTTGAGGTCGTTGCGGGAGCGCCCGGTCTGCAGGACCCCGCCGACCCGCATGCCCAGCCGGTCGATCAGGTGGTCCTCGTAGAGCAGGTAGACGCCGCGGGGCGCGGGCCGGCCGCGCAGGGGCGCGAACCCGGTCGCGCGGAGCGCGTGGATCTCGGTGAGCAACCTGGCCGCGGCAGCGGAGTCGACCAGCCGCCGCTCGGCGAGCATGACCAGGTGGGCCTCGTCGATCACCGTGACGTACGGCAGCTCCCGGTCGATGGCGGCGTCCGCGGTCGCGCCGAACACCACCCGGTGCGCCCGCCCACCGAGCCCTCGGGAGAGCCGGCCGGTGCCGGCCCGCGGGGAGTCCACCGTGGTCATCCCGACGCCTCGACGAGATGCGCACCCGCCGTGACCTCGGCCAGGGACCGGCGCCGCCACGCCAGGCGGCACCAGCTCCGGTCGGCATCACGTGGTTCGCGCACGGTCCGCGGCGACGGCCGCGTGTCGTCGCCGTACCTGGCCAGCCAGGCGTCGTCGTAGACGGTGTCGTGGTACCGGTAGCCCTCGTCCGGCAGCACGATCACGGTCAGCGCGTCCGGGTGGCCGGCGGCCCACCAGGAACCGACGAGGTAGGACGCGCCGCTCGTCGGCCCCATGAACAGGGCGTGGGCCCGGTGCAGCCGCCGCGTCGCGTGGAACACGTCGGCCTCGGTCACCCAGTGCACCTCGTCGAACTGGGTGTGGTCGAGGTTGCCCGGCCGCAGGCTGTTGCCGAGCCCACGCAGCACACGCGGCCCGTCGGGCTGGCCGAACAGGACGCTGCGGTGGGCGTCGATGCCGACCGACACCAGGTCGGGGTTCGACTGCCGCAGGTAGCGGGTCGTGCCGCACATCGAGCCGCCGGAGCCGACCGGGCCGACCAGGCAGTCGACCTGCCCCAGCCGGTCGGTGAGCAGCTCGGCGACCATCGCGTAGGACGCGGGGTTGTCCGGGTTGGCGTACTGCTCGGGGCAGAACGTGTTCGGCAGCGCCGCCTGGATCTCGGCGAGCTTGGCGAGCCTGGTGGCCTGGTACCCGCCGGTGGCCGCCTGGTGGCGCACGATCTCGACCACGGCGCCCAGGTCCGCGAGCCGGCGGTGCAGCCGCGCGTCGATCACCGGGTCACCGACGAGGACGAGGTCGCGGCCGTCGATCGCGCACTGCATGGCGAGGGCGAGCCCGAAGGTCCCCGACGTCGTCTCGACGACCGTGGTGTCGCGGTCGAGCCGGCCCGACTCCGCGGCGCGGCGCAGGATGTGCCGCGCCGGCACCATCTTCATCAGCCGGTAGGTCAGCGCGTAGAGGTTGTGCGCCAGCCGGACGAGCGTCGGGATGCGTTGTGTCTCCACGACATCGGCGAACACCCCGCCGCTCATCGGCTCGGCTCCAGCAGGATCTCGGACAGCGTGCGCACCACAGCGGCCGGGTCGTCGTACAGGTAGTGGTGGCCGCCGGGCAGCAGCCGGCACCGGAAGCCCGCGGTGGTGAGCTCGGACCACCGTGCGAGCAGCGTGCCGGGGGCGTTCGGGTCGCGTTCCCCACCCAGCGCGGTGACCGGGACGGGCAGCGGTGGGCGCGGCGTCCAGCGGTAGGACTCGCAGACGGTGAGATCGGCGCGCAGCAACGCGAGCACGATCGCCAGCAGGTCCTCGTCCGCGAACTGCTCGCCGGCCAGGCCGCCGTTGGCCGCCAGGTAGTCCCGCAGGTCCCCGTCGGACATCCGGGCGACGTGGGTCGGCGACGGCTTGAGCGCCATCAGGTGAGCCGGCACGTGGGCGGACACGACGAGGTGCGCCGGTGGCCGGCCGTCGGCGGCGAGCGCGCACGCGACGTCGTAGGCGAGCAACGCGCCCATGCTGTGCCCGAACAACGCGAACCGCGGCCCGGTCTCGGGGCGGATCGCGTCGACGAGTTGCGCGACCAGCTCGCCGGCCGAGGTCACGGGTTCCTCGACGAACCTGCTCTCCCGCCCGGGCAGCTGTACCGGAACGACCTCCGTGGCCGGCGCCAGCGACGTCATCCACGGCCGGTACCCGGACGCGGCGCCGGCCGCGGGCGGCAGGCAGAACAGCCGGAGCTCGGCATCGCTTCCCTTGGTGCGGAACGGAAACCACGACGACCGGGCCGGCGCGCTCATGCCAGTCCCCTTTCCCGTAGCCGGTAGTGGATGCCCAGGTCGAGGTCGCTCATCAGGTCGGCCAGCATCGGCGCCTCCCCGGCGGTGTTGGCCAGCACCACGAGGCCGGCGCCGCTGTTCAGGTCCACCGCGGTGAACCCCTGGTAGCCGTGGCGGTCGCCGGGGTGGCCGAACCAGTGCACGCCGGGTCCGCGGTTGACGGTGGTGCCGAGGCCGTACTGCCCGTTCGCCGCCGCGGTCACCATGCACGTGGCGAGCTCGCGGTCGAGGAACCCGGTCTCGACGCCGGTCGCCGCCTTCAGGATGGCCAGCTCCAGCGCGGCCAGGTCCCGCGCGGTGGTCCACAGCCCGCTCGACGCGACGTCCGACGCCACCAGCCAGCCGCCCGGGAACGGCGTGCCGTCCTCGTCGTGACCGAACGCCACCGCGTCCAGCCGGGACTCGGGGAGGTCCTGCTCGTAGCCGCTGTCGGCCATGCCGAGCGGGTCGAGCACCACCGAGCGCATGACGTCGGGGAACGGCCTGCCGGTGACGTCCGTGACGACCTGTTCGGCCACCGAGAAGCCGGCGCTCGTGTAGCGGAAGTCCGTCCCGGGTGGACGGTCGCGCAGCACGTCGTCGAGCACCGGACGCAGGTCCGGGATCGTGCCGCGGGGCTGCCGGACGGGGACGAAGCTCGCCGACCACAGGCCGGAGGTGTGGCCGAGCAACTGGCGCAGCGTGACCGGCTCGCCCTCGGGCAGCCGCCAGGAGGTGAGGTACCGCGCCACGTCCTCGTCCAGGTCCAGCAGGCCGTCCTGGACCAGCCGGAGCACCCCGGTGGTGGTGACGTGCTTGGTCATCGAGCCGATCTGGAACAGCGTGTCCGGCCGGACCGGGCCGGCGTGCTCGCCGCCCGTGACCCCTTCGCCCCAGGTCGCCCGCAGCTCGCCACCGGCGATGAGCGCCACGCCGGCGCCGGGCACGCGGTGCCGCGCCATCGGCACGATGAGCGCGGGGGCGTGCGGGAACAGCCGGTCGGTGAGTCGTCGACCGAGGTCGCCGCCGGCGTCGGGACGGGAGCCGCGGCGCGCGGCCAGGGCCCGCAGCTCGTCGAGGCAGTAGCCGGCGACCCGCTCGATCGTCGCCCGGTCGTGTGACGCGGGGGAGTAGGTCCAGCGCACCGTCGCCCGCCCGCCACTCACCTCGGCGTCGATCGCGAGCAGGTGCGGCCGGGGGTCGCTACGGGTCCGCGTGGTCGCCGCGAACAGTGGATCCGGGCCGAACTCCGCGTCGTGGAAGGAGAACGAGACCTGGGCGCCGCCCAGCCCGTGGCCGACTCCGTGCGGTGGCACCGCACGCAGCTGCTCGCGGACCGCGGTCAGCCGGCGGACCGGATCGAGTGGTTCCGGCAGGTGGAGGTGCAGCGGGTAGCGGACGCCGAGCCGGCCGACCGTCCTGCTGAGGTCCAGATCGCCGGTCAGCGGCTCGCGGCCGTGACTTTCCAGGTCCACCACGATGTCCTGGCTGCCGGTCCACCTGGCGAGGGCCGCGACCACGGCGGACAGCAGCACCTCGGCCACCCCGGCGCCGAACGCGGGCAGCGGGGTCCCGGTCGGTAGCGCCGTCTCGACCACCCGGCGGGTGCCGACGCCGCCCCCGGGCCGGTCGACGGGCAGCGTGGCCGGCCGTGGCCGCCGGGCCAGCCAGTAGGCGTTCTGGTCGGCGAACACCGCCGTCCCGGCGTGGTCGGCCAGCCGTTTCGCCCAGTCCCGGTAGCGCGTGCCCACCGGGGGCAGGGTGATCCCGGCGCCGCGGTCGAGCTGCCCGTAGGCCGTCGCGAGGTCGTCGAGCAGGATCGACCAGGACGCCGGGTCCACCGCGACCCGATGGGCCACGACCAGCAGCCGCGCGGGTGAGCCGGGGAACAACGCGGCACGCAGCAGAGGGCCGCGGGACAGGTTCAGGCTCGCGGTCAGGTCGTCGGCCACCGCCTCGGCGGTGCGGTCCCCGACCACCCGCAGCACCGGGGCGTCGGTCGGCTCGGCCACGGTGAGCCGACCCGCGTCCAGTCGCAGTCTCGGCCCGTCGTGGTGGGCCACCACGACCCGCAGCGCACGGTCCAGCCGGGCCGGGTCGGGTGGGCGCCGCCACGTCAGCAGCACCGACTCGGTGAGCTGGTCGTGGTCGACGTCCAGCTCGGCGAACTGTCGCAGGGTGGGTGGCAGCGGGATCTCGGCGTCGGTGGCGGGCGCCGGCTCGTCCGGGACGACGGCCCCGGCCAGCGCGGCGATCGTCGGGTGCCGCAGCGCCTGCCGCACCGTGACGTCCACACCGGCGTGCTGCGCCAGCCGGACCATCTGGAAGATCAGGACGGAGTTGCCGCCGGCCGCGAAGAAGTCGTCGTGCACGCCGATCCGCTCGACGTCGAGCACCCGCGCCCACACCTCGGCCAGCACCCGCTCGGTGTCGGTGCGGGCCGGGGTCCGGGCCGTGGCCGGCGCCGCGGGCGGCGCGCCGCCGGTTCGCGTGCCGGGGACGGCCGGCAGCCGCGCGAGGAACTCGCCGAGCGGGGACTCCGGCGCCTCGGCCATGCCGCGCAGCAACTGTCCGAAGTGGTCGACCAGCCGCGTGCACCCCGCCTCGTCGAACCGCGAGCGGTCGTAGGCCAACGTCACCTCGACCCCGTCGTGCCGGGTGAGCTCGAGGACCAGCGGCAGGCCGGTCCGCCCGAGCGGCGCCGGCACGGCACGCAGCTCGACCGGACCGGCTCCCGCGGTGTCCTGCCGGCCGAAGTTCACGTAGCTGACCATGGTGTCGAACAGCGGCGTGCCGGCCGGCACCGGAGACCACCGCTGGACGTCGGCCAGCGCGCAGTGTTCCCGCTCGCGCAGCCGGTCCTGCGCGGCCTGCCTGGCCGCGACGAACTCGGCCAGCGGCTGGCCGGGGTCGATGCGCACCCGGACGGGCACCGTGTTCGTCAGCAGGCCGACCATGCGCTCGATGTCGGGGAGGTCGGCCGTGCGCCCGGCGACCGTGGTGGCGAACACGACGTCGCGAGAGCCGGTGTGGCCACCGAGCAGCAGCGCCCAGGCCGCCTGCAGGACGGTGCCCACGGTGCTCCGGCACCGCACCGCCAGCTCGTGCAGCCGGGTGACCAGCTCCGCCGGCAGCTCCCCGAACACCCAGCCGACGCCGTCACCGTCCACAGTGGACCCGGTGCGCAGGGGCACCGGGGTGGCCAGCCCGGCCAGCTCGGTGCGCCAGAAGTCCGCGTCGGACTCCCGGTCGCGGCCGGCGATCCAGGCGACGTGGTCGCGGAACGGCGCTACCGCCGGCAGCTCCGCGACGGCGCCCGCGCAGGCCGCGGCGTACCCGGCGAGCACCTCGTCCAGCACCGTGGCGACGCTCCACGCGTCCAGCACGATGTGGTGGGTGTTCCACAGCAGGTAGTGCTCGCGCCCGGCGGTGATCAGGGTGAGCCGCGACGGGCACTCCGCCGCCAGGTCGAAGCCGGTCCGCAGGTCCCGGCGCAGCCGCGCCTGGAGGCGGCCCGGCACCGCGGCGGGCTCCACCCCGGTCCAGTCCAGCCGTTCGAGCTCGACCGGCTGGCGCCGCCACACCACCTGCACGGGCCGCGGCAGCCCGTCCCACGCGAAGGTCGTGCGCAGTGCCGCGTGCCGGTCCACGACCCCCTGCCACGCCGCGACGAACGCGGCCACGTCCAGCGGGCCGGTGATCGCGTAGGCCTTCTGGGCGAGGTAGTCCGCCGGGTCGTGGGCGCCGAGGCCGTGGAAGAGCATGCCCGACTGCAGCGGCGTGAGCGGGTAGACGTCCTCGACGTCCCGGGCGTCACCTGGCAGGGTGGCCAGCAGCCGGTCCAGGGTCTGCTGGTCGACGCCGGCGAGGGGGAAGTCACTCGGCGTCGCGCCACCGGCGCCGGTCACGCAGTGTTCGACCAGCTCGGTGAGGTGGTGCGCGTACCGCTCCGCCAGGCGGCGCACCGTGTCCTCGCGGTGCCGGTGCGCCGAGTAGCCCCAGTGCACCCGCAGCCGCCCGCCGCTGATCGCCGCCTCCACGTCGATCAGGAACGAGCGCGGGCTCTCGCCGTCCCGGTCGGGGGCGAGCCGGTCGGGCAGCTCGGTGAACCGGCCGGCGGGGCCGCGCCGCTGGTCGAGCCGGCCGGCGTAGTTGAACAACAGCCGCGGTTGCGGCGTCGCGGCGAGTGCCGCCGAGGTGTCCGTGCGGAGGTAGCGGGCGAGCCCGTGCCCGATCCCGTGGTGGCCGACGGCACGCAGCCGCTCCTTGACCGCCGTGAGTGCCGTGCCCCAACCGCCGTCGGCGGCGGGCAGCACCACCGGCACGAGGTTGGCGAACCAGCCGACCGTGCGGGACAGGTCGACGTCGTCGAACAGCGGCTCGCGGCCGTGGCCCTCCAGCGCGACCAGTGCGGTGTCCCCGCCCGTCCACTCGGTGACCGTGCGGGCGAGGGCGGTCAGCAGCACGTCGTTGATCTCGGTGCGGTACGCGGCGGGCACCCGGTGCACGAGCGCGTCGGTCAGCTCGGCCGGCAGCGCCACGGTCACGGCACGGGCGGAGTCCCCGGTGTCCGGCCCGTGATCGTGGTCGACCGGGATGGCGGGTGCCGGCTCGCGGGCCTGCTCGGTCCAGTGCGCGGCCTCCGCGGCGAACGCGGGGGAGTTGGCGTGGTCGGTGAGGCGGGTCGCCCAGTGCTGGAAGGAGGTGCTCCTGGGCGGGAGGGTGACGGGCTGGCCGGTCTCGAGCTGCTGGCACGCGGTGTCGAGGTCGTCGAGGAGGATGCTCCAGGAGACGGTGTCGACGGCGACGTGGTGGATGGCGATCATCAGCTCGGCGCCCCGGTCGTCGGTGAACGACGCGGCGGCGACGACCGGACCGTCCACGATGGACAGTCCGGACTGGATCTCGTGGGCGACCCGGGTGCGCACCTCCTGCCGCTGCCCGTCGGGCAGGCCGGTCAGGTCGACCACCCGCAGGAGCGGCTCGGCGCCACTCTCGCGGATCTCGGCGGTCCAGTGTCCGTCCACGGTGGACAGCCGCAGGCGCAGTGCGTCGTGGTGGTCGACCAGCGCGGCGAGCGCCCGGGTGAGCACGTCGGGGCGGACGGCCGGTCGGCAGTCCAGCAGGACCGACTGGTTGTAGTGGTCGTGCCGGATCGGTCGTTCGGTGAACCACCGCAGGATCGGGGTCAGCGCCACCGCGCCGGACACCGCGTGCTGGTCGGCGGGCACCGGCGCCACTGTGTCGGCGGCGACGGCCCGGGCGAGCCGGGCGACGGTGCGGTGCTGGAACACCCGGGGCAGGGTCACCGGGATGCCGGCGCGCCGGGCCTCCGCGACGATCTGGATGGCCACGATCGAGTCGCCGCCCAGGTCGAAGAAGTCGTCGTGCGCGCCGACCTGCTCGAGACCGAGGACCCTCGCCCAGATCTCGGCGATGGCCAGCTCCTGCGCGCCGCGCGGCGCGACGTACCCGGCGGCCGGTTCCGCGTCGCCGTCCGGCTCGTCCCGGGGGACCACTGTGGCCACGTCGAGGGAGGCCAGGGCAGGGACCTCGCGCAGGGGCGTGTCCGGGTGCGCGACCAGGTCGCGCAGGACGGCGACGTAGCGCTCGAGCATCGCCACGCAGGTGGCCTCGTCGAACAGCGACCGGCGGTAGATCGCGGTCAGCCGCACGGTGTCGTGGTGGCTCACGTTGAGCATGAGCGGGCAGTCGGTCTGCTCGAAGGCGTACGGCAGCGGAGCGGCGTCGAGCCCGGCGCCGGCGTCGAGCGTGCCACCGACGAAGTTCCGGTAGCTGAAGAACGTGTCGAACAGCGCCGTCCCGGCGGGAACCGGGGCGTGGCGCTGGATCTCGGTCAGCGAGCAGTGCTCGTGCTCCCGCAGCGCCAGCTGCCTGGCCTGCTGACCGGTGAGGTAGCCGGTCACGGTCTGGTCCGGCTCGACCCGCACCGCGTACGGCAGCGTGTTGATCAGCATCCCGACCATCTGCTCGATGCCGGCGAGGTCCGCGGTGCGCCCGGTGACGGTGGTCCCGAAGACCACGTCGCGGCGGCCGGTGTGCAGGGCGAGCACCAGCGCCCACGCGGCCTGCAGCACCGCCCCCACCGTGCACCCGCTGCGTGCCGCCAGCGACCGCAGCGCGGCCGCCAACTCCGCCGGCAGCTCGTCGCCCACGTGCGCCTCGCCGGGGTCGGCGGCGATCGGGGAGGTGGGGGAGAGCAGCGTCGGCGCGGTCAGCCCGGCGAGCTCGGCCCGCCAGAACTCGCCGTCGGCCGCCCCGTCCTGCTCACCGATCCAGGCGAGGTAGTCGCGGAACGGTGTCACCGCCGGCGGTTCGGGAACCCGGCCGGCCCGCAACGCGCGGTAGGTCGCGAGCAGCTCGCCCAGCAGGGCGTCCTCGCTCCACGCGTCCAGCAGGATGTGGTGGAAGTTCCACAGGAAGTAGTGCTCGGTCTCGGACGCGCGGACGATCGCGACCCGGGACGCGCACTCGGCCGCGAGGTCGAAGCCGGTCGCGCGGTGCGCCCGCAGCGTGCCGGCGAGTCGTTCCGGCACCTCCTCGGGGTCGGCGCCGGTCCAGTCCAGCCGGTCGAACCGGACCGGCTGGCGCCGCCGGACGACCTGCAGCGGGTGCGGCAGCCCCTCCCACGCGAAGGTGGTGCGCAGCACCGGGTGCCGGTCCACCACCCGCTGCCAGGCCGCCGCGAGGACGTCGGCGTCGAACTCGCCGCGCAGCACCAGCCCGGTCTGCTCGAAGTAGTCCGCCGACCCGGGGTCGAAGATCGACCGGAACAGCATCCCCGCCTGCAGCGGGGAGAGCGGGTAGAGGTCCGCGACGTCCCCGGCCGGGACGGGCAGCCGGGTGAGGAGCCCGTCGAGGGTGGGCTGGTCCAGCCCGGCGAGGGGGAAGTCGCTGGGGGTGGCGCCGCCCGCGTCCTCGGTGAGGCAGTGGTCGATCAGGTCGGTCAGGTGCGCCAGGTACCGCTCCGCGAGCCGGCGCACGGTGTCCTCGGTGTGCCGGTTGGCCGAGTAGCCCCAGTACAGCGTCAGCGTGTTCGCGCTGACCAGCGCGGTGACGCCGATCAGGTGGGTGCGCTCGCCGTCCGGCGCCAGGTCGGGGCCCAGGGTTTCCGGCCGGGCGCGGAACCGGCCCCCGGTGTCACGCTGCCGGTCGAGCCGGCCGAGGTAGTTGAACGAGAGCTGGGGCGCCGGCGCGAGTTCGGCGGCGGTGTCCGCGCGCAGGTAGCGGGCGAGGCCGTGGCCGATGCCGTGCCGGGGAACGGCCCGGAGCCGCTCCTTGGTCGCCTTGAGCTGGTCTCCCCACCCGCCGGCGACCAGCGGCAGCTCCACTGGCAGCACGCTGGTGAACCAGCCGACGGTGCGGGACAGGTCGACGTCGTCGAACAGCGGCTCGCGCCCGTGGCCCTCCAGCTCCACCAGCGCGGAGTCCCCGCCCGTCCACTCGGTGAGCGTGCGGGCCAGCGCGGCGAGCAGCACGTCGTTGATCTCGGTGCGGTACGCCGCCGGCACCCGGCGCAGGAGCGCGTCCGTGCGCTCCGCCGGCAGCGCCACCGCCACCACCCGGCCGGACGCCTCGGAGTCCGGACCGGTGTCGTGATCCACCGGCAGGGGTGCCGGGGCCGGTCGTGCCCAGGAGGCGGCCTCGTCGGCGAACTCCGGGGAGTTCGCGTGGTCGGTGAGGCGGGTCGCCCAGTACTGGAAGGAGGTGCTCTTGGGTGGTAGGGACACCGGTTCGCCGGCTTCGAGCTGCCGGCACGCGGTGTCCAGGTCTTCCAGGAGGATGCTCCAGGAGACGGTGTCGACGGCGACGTGGTGGATGGCGATCATCAGCTCGGTGCCCCGGTCGCCGTCGGTGAACAACGCGGCGGCGACGATCGGACCGTCCCTCAGGGACAGTCCTGTCTGGACTTCCTGGCCGACCCGGTCGCGGACCTCCTGCCGCTGCCGCTCCGGCAGCCCGGCGAGGTCGACCACGCGCACCAACCGGTGTGGCTCGGTGGCGGCGATCACCGCGTGCCACTGGCCGTCTACTCGCGACAGACGCAGGCGGAGCACGTCGTGGTGCCCGACCACCGCGGCCAGCGCACGCGCCACCACGTCGGGGTGCGCCGCGGGAGCGCAGTCCAGCACGATCGACTGGTTGTAGTGGTCGTGCCGCAGCCCGGGGTGCTCGGTGAACCAGCGCAGCACCGGGGTCAGCGCCACCGCACCCGACACCGGGTGCTGATCGGTCCGGACCGCGACCGCCGTGGTCGAGCCGACCGCCGCCGCCAGCGCCGCCACCGTGTGGTGCTCGAACACCTGCCGCACGGTCACCGCGAACCCCGCCTTCCTGGCCCGCGCGGCGATCTGGATGGCCAGGATGGAGTCCCCGCCGAGCTCGAAGAAGTCGTCGTGCACCCCGACCGCGTCCCACCCGAGCGTCCGCGCCCAGATCTCGGCCAGACCGGCCTCGGTCGGGTCGGCCGGAGGCTCGTGCCCGGTCCGGACGGCCGGACCGGCGGCGGGTTCCGGGTCGGGCAGGGCGGTGCGGTCCACCTTGCCGGCCGAGGTCAGCGGCATCCGCTCCAGCACCACCCACACGCGGGGCACCATGTAGGTCGGCAGCGACCGGGCGGCGAACCCGCGCAGCTCGTCGACATCGATCCCGCCGTCGAGGTCCCCGCCGGCGTGTGCGACCACGTAGGCCACCAGGCGCTTGTGCCCGGGAGCCTCCTCCCGCGCGACCACGACGGCCTCGCTCACCCGCTCGTGCAGCAGCAGCCTGGCCTCGATCTCGCCGAGCTCGATCCGGTAGCCGAGGATCTTGACCTGGTGGTCGATCCGGCCGAGGAAGTCGAGGTTCCCGTCCGCCCGGAACCGGGCGAGGTCACCGGTCCGGTACATGCGTTCGCCCGGCGTGGGGGCGAACGGGTCCGGCACGAACTTCTCGGCGGTCAGTCCCCGCCGGTCGAGGTAGCCCCGCGCGACCCCCGCCCCGCCGATGCACAGCTCCCCGACGGCACCGACCGGCACCGGCTCGAGGCGCTCGTCGAGCACGTACATCCGGATGTTCGCGATCGGCCGCCCGATGGACACCGGGACGGACGGGTCGAAGCTCTCGTCCACCAGGTAGGTCGAGCAGCCGACCACGGTCTCGGTCGGGCCGTACTCGTCGATGATCCGCGCGTGCGGCGCGACCTTCCGCCAGGCCGCGACGGTTTCCGGCCGGACCTCGTCGGCTCCCACCACGAAGGTCCGTACACAGTGGACGGCGTCCGCGTCGGGCAGCATCCCACGCAGCACGTCCAGATGTCCCGGGGTGAGCTTGAGCAGGCTGTAGTCGCCCGTGCCACGCAACAGGTCCGCCAGCGCCGCGAGGCTCTTGTCCTTGGGCAGCAACGTGACGTCCTTCCCGCCGATCAACGGCAGGAAGAAGTTCGGCACCGAGAGGTCGAACGCGATCGAGCCGAGCATGGGCGCCCCCGACGCGCCGGACAGGCCGTACCCGTCGACCGCCCACCACAGGTAGTTGACCAGCCCGGCGTGCGAGATCATCACGCCCTTCGGCCGGCCGGTCGAACCGGACGTGTACATCACGTAGACCAGGTTGTCCGGGCCCGTGACCGGAACCGGGTCGGCGTCCGGCAGGCCGCCGGGGAGCCCGTCCAGCGACACCAGCGTGCCCCCGAACTCCGCCGGCACGGCGGCCGCGGCGGCGGTGTGGGTCACCACCACCCGGGCGCCGGTGTCGGACAGCATGAACGCGAGCCGGTCGGCCGGGTGCTCCGGGTCGAGCGGCACGTAGGCGGCACCCGCCTTGAGCACGCCGAGCAGCGCGACGAACATGTCCACGCAGTGCTCGACGCAGACCCCCACCACCGACTCGGGTCCGGCCCCGAGCCCGCGCAGGTGGTGTGCGAGCCGGTTGGCCCGCGCGTTGAGCTCCGCGTAGCAGACCGTGCTCCCGTCCACATCGGACACGGCGACCGCGTCCGGTGCCCGCCGCACCGCCGCCTCGAACAGCTCCGGCACGGTCGCCCGGGGGTACTCCGCCGCGGTGTCGTTCCACCCGGTGGTCACCTCGGTCCGCTCCCGGTCCGGCAGGATGTCCACATCGGACAGCGCGACCTGCGGGTCGGCGGCCACCCGCTCGAGGACCGTCACCACCCGGTCGGCGAACCTCGCCGCGGTCTCGGCGCGGAACAGGTCGGTCGAGTAGTCGATCTGCAGCCCGAGCCGGTCGCCGGCGTCGATGGCGAACAACGCGAGGTCGACCTTGCCGGTGTCGTTGTGCAGGTTGGCGTACTCGGCCGCCAGCCCGTCGAACCGCCAGTCCTCCTCGCCCTGGTCGACCAGCTGGAACAGGACCTGGAACAGCGGGTTGCGCGCCGGTTCACGCGCCGGGGCGACGGCGGTGACGATCTGCTCGAACGAGACGTCCTGGTGGTCGAGCGCGCCGAGCACGGCGCGGTGCGTGCGGTCGAGGTACTCGGCGAACGTGGGGTTCCCGGACAGGTCGGCCGGGATCGGCACCGTGTTGGCGAACAGTCCGACCAGGTTCGCCACCTCGGCACGGTCGCGGCCGGAGGTCAGCGTGCCGACCGCGAAGCTGTCCTGCCCGCAACACTTGTGCAGCACCACCCCGAAGGCGGCGAGCAGCGTGGTGAACAGGGTGACGCCGTGCCGGCGGGACAGCGCACGCACCGCGGCGGTCGACTCGGCGCGGAGCGTCCGGCCGACCCGCTTCGCCCGGTAGCTCGCCCGTGCGGGGTAGGGGAAGTCCGTGGGCAGCGCGAGCACCGGCCGGATCCCGTCCAGCGCGCGCCGCCAGTAGTCGAGTTGCCGGTCACCCAGCTCGCCGCGCACCCGGTCGGCCTGCCAGCGCGCGTAGTCCGCGTACTGGATCGCCAGCTCCGGCAGGGCTGCCGGCACGCCGCGCACGTGCGCCGAGTACAGCTCGCCGAGCTCACGCCCGAGCACCGCGCAGGACCAGCCGTCGCACGCCAGGTGGTGCATGGTGAGCAGCAGCAGGTGTTCCCCGGTGTCCACCTGGAACAGACTGGCCCGCAGCATCGGGCCGGCGGCCACGTCGAACCCGCGCCGCAGCTCCTCCTCGGCCATGGCGAGGGCCTGGTCCCTGGCCCGTTCACCCCGCAGGTCCACTACCCGCAGCGCAGCGCCGCGGTCCGGACCGATCACCGCCACCGGCTGGTTCTCCCCGGCGTCCACATAGGTGGTGCGCAGGATCTCGTACCGGCTGACCAACGCGTCGAGGCCGCGGCGCAACGCGTCGGTGTCGAGCGGGCCACGCAGCCACCACTGCCGGTACACGCTGTACACCGAGTTGTCGGGCAGGACCTGGTCGACCACCCACAGCGCGTGCTGCGCCGGGGGCAGCGGCACCGGCTCGCCGGCCGGGCGGCGGGGGATGCCGCCGTCGCCGCCCGCCCCCTCGCCCCGCAGCCGCCGCTCCAGCAGGGCGAGCTTGGTCGCGGAGAGCCGCCGGGTGTCGATCGGTGTCGTGCTCATGGTGAACCCCTGGTCCCAGGTTTCAGTGGTCGCCGTTCGGTGGTCGCCGTTCAGTGGTCGCTACCGCCCGAGCCGGCCATGTGCCGGCGCAGGCTCAGCGGGCGCATGTCGGTCCACACCTTCTCGATGTGCGCCAGGCATTCCTCTTTGGACCCGGTCACCCCCACGCCCCGCCAGCCCGGTGGGTCCGCGCGGTCGGCGAGCCAGATCGAGTACTGCTCCTCGTCGTTGATCACGACCTTGTACATCGGGTTCTCGCCCGCCTTCCTCTGTGGCGTGGTCACGGTTGGCCCAGCAGCTCGCGGGCCTGCTCGTCGGTGAGCTCGGCGATCTCGGCGAGCAGGATCTCCTCGACCATCGCCGCGGCCCGGGCCGGTGTCGGGCACTCGAACATCAGGGTCAGCGGCAGCGCGGTGGTGAACGCCTGCCGCATCCGGCCGATCGCCCGGGTGGCGAGCAGCGAGTGCCCGCCCTCGGCGAAGAAGTCGTCGTTGACGCCGAGGTGCGGGGCGCCGAGCACGCTCGCCCAGATCTCGGTGACGATCCGCTCCGCGCTGGTGCGTGGCGCCACCGGCGGTTCGTCGTGCTCGTCGCGGACCGCCGGCGCGGGCAGGCCGCGCCGGTCCAGCTTCCCGTTGGCGTGGCGCGGAAGCGCGTCCACGACCAGGACCGAGCCGGGTACCGCGTAGCCCGGCAGCAGCTCCCGGGCGTGCTCGGTGAGCAGTCGCGGCGAGCACGACGTGCCGGCCCGGAGCACGACGTAAGCGGCGAGCCGTTTGTCGCCGGGCACCGCCTCCCAGGCGATCACCGCGGCGTCGGCCACCGCGGGGTGCACGCGCAGGGCGTGTTCGACCTCGCCCAGCTCCACCCGCACGCCCCGCACCTTCACCTGGTCGTCCCGCCGGGACTGGAAGGTCAGCGCGCCGTCGGCGCCCAGCCGGCCCCAGTCGCCGGTGCGGTAGATCCGCTCGCCGGCCAGGTAGGGGTGCGGCAGGAACGCCTCGGCGGTTCGCCGCGGGTCGCCGAGGTAGCCGCGGGCCAGGCCAACGCCGGCGATGAACAGCTCGCCGGTGAGCCAGACCGGCAGCTGTTCGAGCCGCTGGTCCAGCACCAGGACCTCGTTGTTGTCGATCGGCACCCCGATCGAGACCGCCCCCCGGTCCCCGGCGCCGTCCTCGACCCGGCACACCCGGCAGGTCGAGTCGATGGACACCTCCGTGGCGCCCCAGGTGTTGTCCAGCGTCACCCGGTCGCCGAACCGGTCCCGGAACCGCCGCACCAGCGCCGGGCGCAGGGCCTCACCGCTGGACAGGACGCTGCGCAGCGCGCCGAGCCCGGCGGTGTCGGCGTCGGTCAGCGTCTCCAGGAACAGGTCGAGCATGCTCGGCACGAACTGCACGTGCACCGCGCGGTGGCGGACCGCGGCGTCGACGATGGCCCGCGGGTCGCGGTGCAGCCCGGGACCGAGCATCGCCACCCGCGCGCCGACCATGAGCGGCCAGAAGATCTCCACGGCCGCGTCGTCGAACGTGAGCGTGGTCTTGTGCAGCACGGTCTCACCCGGCCGCAGCGGGTGGTGCCGCCGCATCCAGCACATCCGGTTGACCCACCCGGCGTGCGTGCAGGCGACACCTTTCGGCCGGCCGGTCGAGCCGGAGGTGTAGTACACGGCGACGAGGTTCTCCGGGTGCACGGTCACGGCCGGGGCGTCCGCGACCCCACCGGCGGGCGGCAGCGTGAGCGGGTGGCCGCCGGCGTCGGTGACGAGGCCGGCGTGCGTGGCCGAGACCAGGCACACCGGCACCGGCCCGTCGGCCAGCAGCTGCGCGACCCGCGCCCGCGGGGTGTCGGTCTCGATCGGGAGGTACGCGCCGCCCGCCTTGAGCACGCCGAGCAGCGCGGCCGCCATACCGACCGACCGGTCGAGCAGGACGCCGACGACCACGTCCGGCCCGACGCCGTGCTCGCGCAGCAGGCCGGCGATCCGGTTCGCCCACGTGTCCAGCTCGGCGTAGGTGACCTCGCCGTCGTCGTCGATCACCGCGATCGCGTCCGGTGTCCGCGCGACCTGCTCCTCGACGAGCTGGTGCAGGCACCGGTCCGGGAAGTCGACGGGCGAGCGGGCGGTCAGCTCGCGCACGGCCGCCCGCTCCGCCGGCCCGGCCAGGTCGAGGTGGTCGATCGGGGTCGTCGGGTCGGCCGCGATCGCGGCGAGCAGGGTGGTGAGGTGCCCGATCAGGCGATCGATCGTGGCGGGCAGGTACAGCCCGGTGTCGTAGCGGAACGAGCCGGCCAGGCCGCCGTCGCGGTGTGCGAAGTCGAGCTCGAGGTCGTACTTCGCCGGGATCGGCGGGCCGGGCAGCGGCGTGACCGCCAGACCGGGCAGCGCGGCGTCCTTGCGGCGCTCGTTGGCCAGCCTGATCACGATCTGGAAGAGCGGGGTCCTGGACAGGTCGCGTTCCCCGCCCAGCTCCGCCACGAGCCGGTCGAACGGGACGTCCCGGTGGGCGTACGCCTCCAGCGTGCGGTCGCGCGTGCGGGCGAGCAGCTCGGCGAAGCCGGGGTTGCCGCCGAGGTCGCCGCGCAGCACCAGCATGTTGATGAAGAACCCGATCAGCGACTCGGACTCGGTGACCTCGCGTTCGGCGGCCGTGGTGCCCAGCGTGACGTCCGCGTCGCCGCTGTAGCGGTAGAGCAGTGTCTGCCAGGCCGCCAGCAGCGTCATGAACAGCGTCGCGCCGGTGTCGGCCGCCAGCCGGGCCAGCCTCGCGGTCACGTCGGGGTCGATCGTGAACGACCGGATCCGCGCCGGGGCGCCCCCGCGCGGCGGCCGGGGCAGGTCCCCGGCGAGCTCGAACGGTGTGGCGCCGTCGAGCTCGGCACGCCAGAAGTCCAGCTTCGCCGCGAGCTCCGGGCTGTCCACACGGGACTCCTGGAACACGGCGACGTCGGCGTACTGCACGGGCAGCGGCGGCAGCGGCGACGGGCGTCCGGTCGTGAAGGCGCCGTAGAGCGCCTCGAGCTCGGCGAAGAAGATCACGGTCGACCACTCGTCGAACACCATGTGGTGCACGGTCAGGCAGAGCGCGTGGTCGCGCTCGCCGAGCCGCAGCAGGCTCGCCCGGATCGGCAGCCCACGCTCGATGTCGAACGGCCGGAAGCCCTCCTCGGCGACGGCTTCGGCGAGGCCGGCCCCGGTGCGGTTGGCCGGGTCGGGTGTCACCAGCTCCAGGGTGAACTCCTCGGCCGGACGCACCAGCCCGACCGGCTGGTCGTCCACCGTGGACACGCTGGTGCGCAGCACCTCGTGCCGGTCGACGATCTCCCGCAGTGCCGAGGTGAGGGCGCCGACGTCCAGCTCGCCGGTGATCCGCACGGCCATGGGGATGAAGTAGTCGGTGCTCTCGGCCAGGAACTGGTCGAGGAACCACAGTCGCTGCTGGGCGAGCGACAGCGGCAGCGGTCGGTCCCGGCTGACGACCGGGATTCGGCCGGCCGGTGCGGCGGTGGCGGCCGGGCCGGCGGCGATGACGGCCTCGCTCATCCGGTCGGCCAGCACCGCGGCGAACTCGGCGAGCACCGGGTACCGGAGCACGTCGCGCAGCATGCCGCGGGTGGGCAGGGTGGGCACCTGCTCGCCGATCCTGGCCACCACCTGGCCCGCGGTGAGCGAGTGGCCGCCGAGGCCGAAGAAGCTGTCCCGCACGGCGACGTCGTCCACCTCGAGGATCTCCGCCCAGATCCGGGCGACCAGTCGCTCGGTCGGGGTGCGTGGCGCGGTCCGGTCGCCGGACTCCGCGTCCGGTGGGAGAACCGCGGGGTCCACTGTGTCCACTGTGTCCACGGGGTCGGCCGCGGCGAGGCCGAGCAGGTCGGTGAGCGGGAGGTGCGGGTCCTCGACGACCCGCCCGAGGATGTGGTGGAAGTCCTGCCGCAGCGCCTCGATCGTGCCGGCGTCGAACAGCTCGGTCTTGTACTGCCACTGCCCGACCGGCCCGTCGTGGCCGGCGCCGACGGTGAGGGTCAGGTCGACGTCGGTCGAGGTCGGCGTCCGGCCTTCCGCGGTGACCGTCAGCCCGGCCAGCCGCAGTGCCTCGGCAGGCGCGTTGTTCACCTGGAACACCACCTGCACCAACGGTTCCCGGCCCGCCTCCCGGTCCGGCCGCAGTGCCGCGACCAGCCGGGCCAGCGGCACCTCGGGGCGGTCGTGGGTGTCGAGCGTGACGTCCCGGACGTGCGACAGCAGGTCGGCGAAGGTGTCCAGGCCCGCCAGGCGGATCCGGAACGGGACGGTGTCCACGAAACAGCCGACGAGGGGTTCCAGGTCCAGCTCGCCCCGGCCGGCCGTGGGCACCCCGATCACCAGGTCCCGCTGGCCGCCGCGGCCGGCCAGCAGTCCCGCGAACGCGGCGAGCAGCACCATGAACGCCGAGGCCCGCGCCGTGGCGCCCAACCGCTCCACCTCACGCATGAGCGGCGCGGGGATGGGGCCGCGGCTGGCGTGCCCGGCGAACCCGGTACCGGGCCGCGGCGGCCGGTCGAAGGGCAGCCGCAGCGTCGCGGGCGCGCCGCTCAGGGCCTGGACCCAACTGTCGAGGTCCGCGCGCAGCTCCTGCTCGGTGCGGCCGCGCTGCCGGGCCGCGTAGTCGGCGTACCGCGTCCCCGCCGGGGCGGGCACCGGCTCCGCTCCGGTGTGGAAAGCCTCGTACAGCAGGGAGAGCTCGGTGTCGATGACCGCCTTGGACCACCCGTCGAACGCGATGTGGTGCACGACGAGGGTCAACGCGTGCCGGCGGGGACCCAGCGTGGACAGCGTCCACCGCACCGGCGCCTCGGTGGCGAGGTCGAAGGGGCGGTTCACCGACTCGTCGAGGAGCCGGCGGACCTCGCCGGCCGGATCGGCGTGGGCACTGAGGTCGTCGAGCGGGAGCCGGTAACCGTCCGGTGTGGACACATGTTGGGTCGTGGCGTCCGGGTACCGGGTACGCAGGATCTCATGCCGCCGGTGCAGCTCGGCGACGGCGGCGGCCAGTGCCGGCCGGTCGAGGTCGCCGTCGATCCAGTGCACGAAGGCGAGGTTGTTGGCGGAGGCGCCGGAGTCGAGCCCCTCGAACAGGTACATCCGCTCCTGCTGGTAGGAAAGCGGCGCGGTTCTCTGCCACACGTCAGCCATCTTTCTTGTATTCCGCTTTTCGATATTGGTGGCCTATCCAACAGATATCCGGGTACGCCGGAGCACGGAAATCGTGTCGGCCGTGTAGTCGACCGACACGTCGCCGGCCAGCTCCCGGCACGCGGTTTTCGCGTCGGCGACCTTTCCCGCGTGGCGGGGGTCGTCGTTGGATATCAGAATTCCGAGCACGGTGCCGCTGTGCGCGACGACGACCCCGAGCCCGCCGACCTGCCGGCACACCTCGCGCAGCCCGTCGAGGTACCGCTTGGGACAGCGGGCCTGGTTCAGCTCCGCGCTCCTGGTCGCCACCCGGCCGACCGTGGCCAGATCACCCCCGGCCAGCGCCACCGCCAGCAGGTCGAGCAGCCGGGCGTACTCCCGCCGCTCGGCCGCGGTGATCGGCGGGCGGGTCGCGTTGTAGCTCACCGTGTCGATCTGGCCGCCCTCGTCCACCCCGACGATGGTCAGCGCGGGTGGCGCGGCGAGGCAGCGGTACAGCTCCACCCGGCGGTGGTAGAAGGCGACCACGTCGCGGTACATGAGCCCGTCGGTCGGCTCGATGGTGCGCAGGAACGCCTCGGCGGTGCGCGGTGTGACCGGGCGCCCGATGGCCTTGGCGGTGGCCCGGATCGTCGCGATCAGGTCGGCGGACGAGCTGGCCATGCCCTTGCCCTCGGGGAGCTGGCTGGTGACCAGCAGCCGGCCGGCCGGTGTCACCCCGTGGCAGGCCAGGACCGCCCGGGCGATCCGCAGCGACTTGTGCTTGTGGGCCGGCTCCACCAGCAGCTCACCGGCGTCCGGGCGGAGGGTGAGCCGCGCGGTCGACCAGCGCACGATCGGCAGGGTCACCAGGAAGTCCTGGTCCAGCCCGGGAAGCGCGCCCTGCAGCAGCTCACCGAAGGTGCCGAACGAGACGCCGGCACCGTGCCGCACGCCCCGCGCGGCGACGGCCATGTCGGTCACGGCCGCCCCTGCGCGGTGGCGACCGCCACGGCGACCCGCCGCAGCCGGGCGAGCACCAGCGGGCCGGCGGCGATGTGGATGGCGCCCTGGATCGCGACCAGCGGGATCACGCCGACCGTCGTGGCGAGCGTGCTGCCCACCACGGTGCCCAGGAGCATCGCCGCCGCCGCGGCCGCGGAGATCGCGCTGAACACGCGGCCGCGGTAGTCCTCCGGCGCGCGCAGCTGCAGCAGGGTGTAGAAACCGGCGTTCAGCGCGGCGGCGGGCAGCCCGACGACCGCGATCACCGCGAAGGCCGGCCACACGGCGGGCAGTGCGAGCGGGTAGAGCGCGAACAGCAGGGCGAGCACGCCGAACACCAGCGCGCCGTACCCGAGCAGCTCGGCCGGCCGCACCCGGGCGGCGAGTGCCGCGACGGCGACCCCGCCCACGATCCCGCCGACGGCCTGGATCCCGTTGACGGCACCGAACTCGGCGCCGCTCGCCCCGACGACACCGATGACGAACGGTGCGAACAGCGCGCTCAGCACCCCCTCGCCGAAGTAGGTCAGCACCCGGAAGGTGAGCAGGGCGGACAGGTCGGCGTCGCGGCCGCACAGCCGGACCCCGTCGGCCCACTCGCGCCAGGTCCGCCGCAGCCCACCGGCGGGTTCCGGGTCGGCGCCGCCGTCCCGCCTGGCCCCGGTGCCGGCCGGGATCCGCGCGATCAGCACGGCCGCGACGGCGTAGCTCGCCATGTTCACGGCCGTCACCGCCGTGATCCCGCCCGCCACCGCGAGCACCCCGCCCAGCGCGGACCCGACGAGCCGGGCGACCTGGTTGTTCTGCCCGTTGAGCGCGTTGGCCACCACCAGCTGGTCCCGCGGGACGACGGCGGGCACGAACGCGGCCTCGGCGGAGGTGAACAGCTGGGTGATCGAGTTCTGCGCCGCGACGGTCAGGTAGATGATCCAGAGCTGCCCGGCGTCGTGCACGAACAGCATCGGCAGCAGCGAGACGGCGAGTGCCACGTTCGTGGCCACCATCGTGGTCCGGCGGTCCCACCGGTCGGCGAACACGCCGGCCACCGAGCCGAGCAGGAAATGGGGCAGCAGGGCGGTGAACACGATCGCGCCGGCGGCCAGCGCCGAACCGGTGACCGCGTAGACCGAGAACATCATGCCGATGTTGAAGATCCAGTCCCCGGAGAGCGAGATCAGGCCGGCTGTCAGCAGCAGCCGGTAGCTCCTGTTGCGCACGACGAGATTCCACGCCGTTCTCATGAAATCCCCTTTTCCGTCGCGCGAATGCCGACATCGAAAACATCAGCACATCCGGCGCGGTGCCGTCAATACCGTGTTCGAGAATTATCCACCCGATCGCGAACGGATACGGAACGGATAACGTGCCGAGTTTTTCTCCAGCTCATGTCGGTGCAGGCCAACCTGGTTGGGCACGAAAACACGATGTCGTCGTTCTACGGGATGTTCCCGTATCCGTGGCGACCGATGTTCTTCGACACGATCAGCGACCCCACGTTCTACGAGACGTTCGTCCGGCAGGAGACCGGCCGGCCCGGCGCCGGCCCGTTCGCCGACATCTGGGTCGCGGGTTGCGGCACGAACCAGGCGCTCATCACCGCGCTGCGGTTCCCGAACGCCACCGTGCTCGGCACGGACGTCTCCGCCGAGTCGCTGGCGATCTGTGCGGAGAACGCGGCGAAGGTCGGGGTGACCAACCTGCGGCTCGAACAGCAGGGCATCACCCACAGCACCCACGACCGGGCGTTCGACCTGGTGATCTGCACCGGCGTGGTGCACCACAACCCGGAGCCCGCGCGGTGCCTGCGCCGGCTGTCGGCGGCCCTGCGGGACAACGGTGTCCTCGAGTTGATGGTGTACAACCGGTTCCACCGGGTCGAGTCGTCCGCGTTCCAGGAGGCGCTCGGCATCCTGCTGCCCGGTCACGACCCGGACCACCGCGGCCGCCTCGCCACGGCCCGTGCCCTGGCCGGCTCGATCCGGGTCGAGAGCACGATGACGCAGAGCCTGCGTGCCATGGCGGACAGCCCGGAGCCGGACTGGGCCGACGTCTGGACCAACCCGTGCGAGCGGTCCTACGACGTCCGCTCCCTCTCCCGGCTCGCCGGGGAGTGCGGGCTGCTGCTCGAAGCCCCCAAGGTCAACGCGATCGACAAGGCGAACAACCTGTTCCGGTGGACACTCGACCTGGCCGACGCCGGCCTGCGTGACCGGTACGCCGGCCTGGCGGACGAGGCGCGCTGGCAGTTGGTCAACCTCCTGCACCTCAACCGGTCGCCGATGCTGTGGTTCTACCTGCGTCCCGACCGGAACGGGGCCCGCCGGGTGTCGGACGCGGACCGCAACCGCGCCTTCCTGGACAGTGTGCTGGCCCGCCCGGCCGCGGTGAAACGGCGCTACCTGCTCGGCGACGACGGCGACTACACACTGGATCCCCACGAGACACCGGTGCGGAAGCTGCCCCCGCCGGCGGCGGTGCGTGACCTCTGGGCGGAGGTCGACGGCACGAGGACCGGCCGGCAGCTCCTCGCCGAGACCGGACGGGGGACGGACTTCAACTCGGTCTACGAGGCACGCGTCATGCTCACCATCCCGGAGTTCCCGCACGTGACCATGGTTTCCCCCACGCACGCCGGTGTGAACGCGGCGGCGCGGTCATGAGCGCCCCCGCGAACCGGAGCCTGGTGCGGCCGGCCGACGCGCCACACATCGACGGCGCCCGGCTGCTCCACGCCCTGGCGGAGATCTCCCGGATCGGCGCCCAGCCAGGGGCGGGTATCACCAGAACCGGTCTGGGCGCCGAGGAGGCACAGGCCCGCGCCTACCTGGCCGAGCGGTACCGCCGCGACGGGCTGGCCGCCCGGACCGACCAGGCCGGCAACCTGGTCGTGCGCAGGCGCGGGGCCGATCCGGCCCGGCCGGTCCTGCTGCTCGGGTCCCATGTGGACACCGTGGTGCGGGGCGGCCGGCTGGACGGCACCTACGGCGTCGTGGCCGCCTGCGAGGTCGTGCGCGCCCTGGCGCGGCACGGGGTGGAGCCGGTGTACGAGCCGGTCGCGGTCGCGTTCAGCAACGAGGAGGGCGCCCGCTTCCCCTACCCGTTCTTCGGCTCGCTGGGGCTGACCGGGCAGCTGGACGTCGTCCGCGCGACCACGATGACCGACCGGGACGGCACGCCGCTGCCCGACGCCCTGCGAGCCGCCGGTGGCGACCTCGACACGGTCGGGTTGGCCGCCTGGCCGGACGGGTCGATCGCCGGCTACCTCGAGCTGCACATCGAGCAGGGGCCGGTGCTGGAGAACCGGGACATCCCCGTCGGCGTCGTCGAGGCGATCACCGGGCGCACCATCGTCGACATCACCGTGCGGGGCGTCCAGAGCCATGCCGGTACCACGCCGATGCCGCTGCGCAGGGACGCGCTGGTCGCCGCGGCACACGTGGTGCTGGCCGTCCAGCGGCTGGCCACCGGTCGCGCCCTGTGCGCGGTCAGCACCGTCGGGGTCCTCGACGGCGAACCGAACGTCACCAACGTCATCCCCGGCGCCGTCCGGCTCACCGCCGAGCTCAGGGACGGGCGGCCGGAACGGCTGCGTGCCGCCGAGAACGCGCTCGTCGCCGAGCTGTCCGCGCTCGGCGCGGCGACCGGCACCAGGATCGACGCCGACGTGCGCCGGGTGACCCGGCCGACCCGGACCGACCACCGGCTGCGCGAGGCGGTCGCCGACGCGGCGGACGGCCTCGGGCTGGCGCACCTGGCGATGTTCAGCGGCGCCGGCCACGACGCGCAGATCGTCGCGCGGTCGGCGCCCGTCGGCATGGTGTTCGTGCCCAGCCACGACGGCGTCAGCCACGCACCGCAGGAGCACACGGACGACGACCTGCTGGTCGCCGGCGCCGACACCCTCCTGCACGCGGCGCTGCGGCTGGTGGCGGAGGAGTGGTGAGGCCCGTGAACCCGGGTGACGTGGCCATGGCGGAACTGGCCGGGGAGGCGTGGCGGGACGTGCTCCGCTGCCCCGGACCGTCCGATGTCGACAACTTCTTCGAGCTGGGCGGGCACTCGGTGGCCGGCGCGCGGGTGATGTCCCGCCTGCAGCCGCACGTCCCGGTCCGGCTGCCCCTGCGGGTGCTGTTCGACCACCCTGTCTTCGGTGAGTTCGTGGTGGCGCTCACCCGGCTGGCCGAGCAGCCGGCGTAGCCGGGAAACTCCTTGAGGAGGGCGCGTGATGTCAGCTGAGCCGGCTCGCCGGGTCGGGGTGTTCTGCGGCGCGAAGCCGGGCCACCGGCCCGGTTTCGCCGACTGTGCGCGGGACCTGGGCGCCGCGCTCGGCGGCAGCGGCATCGGCCTGGTGTACGGCGGCAGCGCCGCCGGCCTCATGGGGGCGGTGGCCGACGCGGTGCTCCGCGCCGGCGGACAGGTCATCGGGGTGATCCCGCGCCACCTGACCCAGCACGACCCGGTCAAGACGGACATCGACGAGTGCTACGTCGTCGACACCATGCACCAGCGCAAGTCGACCATGTACAGCCTGGCCGACTCGTTCGTCGCGCTGCCCGGTGGTTTCGGCACGCTCGACGAGTTGTTCGAGATCCTGACCTGGCGGAAGATAGGCCTGCACCGCAAGCCGGTCGTCATGCTGAACCTGGACGGCTACTTCGACACCCTGCTGGGCCTGATCGACCGCGCCACCGACGAGGGCTTCATCGCACCGGCGGACCGCCGCCTGTTGTCCATAGTGGACAGTGTGCCGGACGTCATGGCCGTCGTCGGCCAGGCCCGCGTCACCGTCGGTTCCTGACCGGGTCGCCGGCGATCGCGCCGAGCGCGGACAGCGCACCGTCCACGGTGTCCACGACCGTGATCGTGCTCCGCTCGGCCGCGGTGACGAAGTCCTCGGCGAACGCCCGGTCGAGCTGAGCCACCAGCGGGTCGAAGAAGCCGTCCTGGTTGGCCAGCACGACCGGCTTGGCCACGCCCGCGGCACCGCGTGCCGCGACCAGGTCGCCCAGCAGGTCGAAGGCGTGCAGACCGCCGGGCAGCACCACGAACCCGTCGGCGAGCCGGCGCACGAGTTGGCGGCAGCCGTCCGTGGAACGTGCCACGTGCACCTCGCAGCCGCGGGCGCCTTCCGTGCCGGCACGCAACGCCAGGTGCGGCACCACGCAGATGACGTGACCGCCCGCCGCGACGGCCGCCCCCACCGCGCCCACGGTCGTCCCGGCCGGGACGCCGCTGTGCACCAGCACGACGTCCGCCCGGACGAGGCCCACGCACAACTCCCTGGCGAAGTCCAGATAGGACACACGGGCACCGGCCGTCGCCCCGCACAGCAGGCCGATCCGGCGTCCGCGCCTGTCCAGCCGCATGGTGAACTCCACCCATCGTCCGTCGGCGCGAGAAAACGCGGCACGCATATCGGCGTGGTATCCGGGCGGTATTCGAGACGAACAAATATCGTTTCGATACCGCCACGCCGATACTGGGCGGTGTGGGAAAACTCGAGCTGGAGACCAGAAAGCACGCGGCGGGCGGCGGCCGGCTGAAGTTCCTGGTGTCCAGTGTGCCCACCGACTCGCACACGTGGAACCTGGTGGTTCTGCAGCTGCTCATCGAGGAGATGGGGCACCAAGTCGTCAACCTGGGTGCGTGCGTGCCGGTGGACCTGCTGCTGGCCGCCTGCCGGGCCGAGCGCCCGGACTACGTCGTGCTCAGCACGGTCAACGGGCACGGGCAGGCGGACGGGGCCAGGGTGATCGCGGCGTTGCGTGGCGACCCCGCGCTCGCCGGCCTGACCGTCGTCATCGGCGGCAGGTTCGGCACGCGCGGCGACGCCGGTCCCGGGCTGCGCCGGGAGCTGCTCGCCCGCGGTTACGACGCGGTGTTCCCCGCGGACGTGGACGGGCCGGCACGAGCCGTCGAGCAGCTTCGCGAGTTCGTCGAGTCGCGTGCCGCGGAGGCCAGATGACCACGCACGGGTCGCAGTCGCAGTTCAGCCGGTTCGTCAGCGAACAGCGCCGGGCCGGGACGTTGGTCCTGCAGCCACGGATGGGTTTCGGTGACCCGGCACGCATGCGGCGAGGGCTGCTGGCCGTCCGGTCCGCCGGCCTGCCCGCCATCGGCACGGTGACCCTCGACAGCTACACCCGGCACAACGCGCACGACGAGGCCGCCGCGGCGTTGGCGTCCGGAGTGGAGCTCAACGGCTACCCGCTGGTGGCGATCCCGCTGGGACGCACCGCGCGGATGCTGGAGGGGGTGCGGTGTGCCGAGTTCCCGGTGCAGGTGCGGCACGGTTCCGCGCAACCGGAACAGATCTTCGCCACGATGCTGGCCCTCGGGCTCGACGCGTCCGAGGGCGGCCCGGTGTCGTACTGCCTGCCGTACAGCCGGATCCCGTTGCGCGTGGCCACCGCCGCGTGGGCGCGTGCGGTACGCGTACTCGCCGACCGGCGGGACCGGGGAATGCTGTGCCACCTGGAGAGTTTCGGTGGCTGCATGCTGGGGCAGCTGTGCCCACCGAGCCTGCTGGTCGCGCTGTCCGTGCTGGAGTGCCTGTTCTTCGTCGAGCACGGGCTGGGCAGCGTGTCGGCGAGCTACGCCCAGCAGACGAACGCGGACCAGGACGCCGAGGCGTTGTGGGCGTTGCGCCGGCTGTGCGCCGAGGAGCTGTCCACAGTGGATCACCACCTCGTCCTCTACACCTACATGGGCCTGTACCCCGCGACCCGGGCCGGCGGCCGGGTCCTGCTCTCCGACAGCGTGCGGCTCGCGGTCCGCACGGGGACCGAACGCCTGATCGTCAAGACCACGGCCGAGGCCCACCGGATCCCGACCATCGCGGAGAACGTCGAGGCGCTCCGGCTGGCGCACGAGTGCGCGCGGACGGCGCCGGGCCCCGAGCCGGCGCCGGCCGGCGACACCGAGGTGTACCTGCAGGCCCGCGCGCTCGTGGACGCGGTGCGCTGCCTCGCGCCGACCCTCACCGAGGCGCTGCCGCTGGCGTTCGAGCGGGGGCTGCTGGACGTGCCGTACTGCCTGCACCCGGACAACCGCAACGACGCCCGGTGCGTGATCGACCCGGACGGCCGGCTCGTGTGGTGGGACACCGGCCGGCTGCCGCTGCCCACCGCGCTGGGCGGGCGGCGTCGCACCGAACGGGTCGGCGCGGCGCGGCTGCTCGCCGACCTCACCCACCACCGGCGCCGGCTCGACCACACCACCGTATCCGCCGGCCCCCGACACGCTGGGAATGAACGCCATGGTCAACGCGTACCGCACTGAGCTCGACACCCGCCCGCCCACCGCACCGCGCGAGCACCTGACCTCCCCGGTGACCCGCGCCGTCCTGCGGATCCAGAACGGGATCCTCCGCGCCACGCGGGACTTCTTCGCCGCCAGGGACTTCGTCGAGCTGCTCCCGCCGATCATCGGCCCGGTCACCGATCCGGGCACCCGCGGCTCGAAGCAGGTCGACGTCGACTTCTACGGCAACCGGTACAAGCTCATGACGAGCGCGATCCTGTACAAGCAGGCGTCGTTGCTCGCCTTCGACCGGATCTTCCACGTCGCGCCGAACGTGCGGCTGGAACCCCTCGAAACCGCGTCGACGAGCCGGCACCTCGCCGAGTTCCACCAGATCGACGTCGAGATCGCCGGTGCTTCCGCGCAGGACGTGCAGGACGTGCTGGCCGGCCTGATCCGGCACGTCGTGGGCCACGTCGTCGCCGAGCAGTCCACCGAGCTCGAGCTGCTCGGCCGCGACACGGCGGCGCTCACCGGGTTCGTCGACCGGCCGTTCGGTCGGATGTCGCACACGAACGCCGTCGCCGCGCTGCGGAAGCTCGGCCACGCGCAGGACCCGCACGCCGAGATCGACTGGGCGGCCGAGCAGGTCCTGTCCCACGAGGCCGGCGCCCCGTTCTTCATCGTCGACTACCCCAAGGGCTCCCGGGGTTTCTACGACCGCGAGAGCCGCCGCGAACCCGGCGTGCTGCGCAACTTCGACCTCATCGCACCCGAGGGGTACGGCGAGCTGTGCAGTGGCAGCGAGCGTGAGTTCGAGTACTCGCGGATCGTCTCGCGCATGCGGGAGACGGGTGAGAACCCGGCCAAGTACGGCTGGTACCTGCGGATGGTGCGCGAGGGGATCCCGGCCAGCGCGGGCTTCGGCCTCGGGCTCGAGCGGTTCACCCGCTACGTCGCCGGCCTGCCCGCCGTGTGGCAGGCGAGCGCGTACCCGAAGCTTCCCGGCGTGGTGTCCCCGTGAGTGCCGCGTCCGGGTTGCGGGCGCGGCACTTCCCGGAGGCCGCCGTCCGGGCCCGCGCGCGGACCGGGTGCGCGGCCGTGTTCCCGCCCGACGACGGCTACGGCAACACCGTGTTCGGCGCGGCGACCGCCGCGGGCGCCGACCTGATCGACTCGGCGCGGCTGGTGCCGCCGGTGTTCACGCCGCGCCGGCTGGAGCGGCTGGTCGACCTCGCGCGTGAACCGACCCACCACGACGTCGTGCTCGACACCGTGCTCGGCGGGTTCTCCTCGCCGCTGCCGGTGTACCTGTCGGCCTTCGGGTCGACCAGGGTGGCGACCGGCGACCTCGGGCTCGCGGCGAGCCGGCAGGCCGGCCGGTTGGGCATTCCCATGTGTGTCGGGGAGAACATCGTGCCGGTGAACGGGTACCGGGCAGCCGCGGTGCCGTCGATGTCGTTGCTCGGCCGGATCCAGGCCTATGCGGCGGAGGTCGGCGACGGCGGGGGAGTGGTCGTCCAGCAGAGCACCGAGGACGCCGACGCCGAGGTGTGGAACCTCGTCTACAGCGACCCCGGTGCGCGGTCGCTGCTCGACTCCGGCCGGCTGGCCTTCGAGCTGAAGGTCGGGCAGGGCGCCAAGCCCGGGCTGGGTGGCATGACGGTGCTGGACCGGGCCGCCGCGGCACGCGTCGCCGACCAGTACACGGTGGACCCGCTGTTCGGCGCGGACGGGCCGCGGGTGTTGCGGTGCGGGAGCCCCGGCACGTTCACCGCGGAGATCCTCCGGCACCAGGTCCGGTTGATGCGCAACAACTTCCCGCGGGCGCGCCGGTGGGTGAAGCTGCCCCCGGCGCGGGACGTGCGGCAGGCGTGCGCGGTGGCGTGGGAGGCCGGCGCGGACGCGGTGACGGTCGACGGCGCCGAGGCGGGCACCGGTTGGGCGCCCACGGGTTTCCTCGACCACGTCGGGTTGCCGCTGGCGGAGTGCCTGTCGCGGATCGGCCGGCAGCCGTCGTGCCTGCTCGCCTCCGGGCGGATGTGGGAGGGCACCCGGGTGGCCAAGTGCCTCGCACTGGGGGCCACCGGGGTCGGGCTCGGTCGTGCCGCCCTGCTCGCGGTCGACGAGGACGGCGACGACGGGCTCGTGCGGCTGGTCGACTGTCTCGCGCTCGAGCTGCGCATGATCATCAGTGCGCTGGGGAAGTACACAGTGGACGCTCTCGACGCCGAGGACGTCTGGTTCCCGGGTGCCTAGTACATGCCTAGTACTACAGGGCTAGATCTTTCGTGTTGGTTCGTGATATTGGTTGCCGGTTGTGCGAGGGTTGGCGCGTGACCGTTCCTTCTGCTGCGCGGGCTGATGTCGTGGGTGGTGTGACTCGGGA
>Ga0081539_10000213_pt1 | contig 136148 bp, 109 predicted proteins | sample TabmetS4T2R2_FD_71023 | JGI IMG/M metagenome (GOLD analysis project Ga0081539, IMG submission 71023) | Tabebuia heterophylla rhizosphere microbial communities from the University of Puerto Rico - S4T2R2 | ecosystem: Host-associated > Plants > Roots > Rhizosphere ... | reverse complement strand
CCACCTTATCAGTCATGCCTCAAAGCCTACGGACCACGACCCGGACCGGCATCGAGATATCCCCGGGTCCGCGTCAGCGGCGGGCCGCCGCTCCCGCCGGAGACCGCGGAGGTCGGCGGCTCGCCAGGGCTCGCCGACACCCCCGACCTCCGCTGCCACCTTCGCGGCGCAAGACCAACCCGAAAGCTCTTCTACGGACCTTTCACTGTCGAGGTATGCGACATCGTCCACAGTGGCGACAGATCGCCCGCGGACCAACCCCAAGGCTCTATGGAGCTAGGACTCCATATCGACCCTAGTAGTTCTAGGTCGCGAACCTGCGCCACGGAACTGGTCACGTTACCGGGCCTTCGGGGAGTCTCTATATAGAGTTTTCGGGCCTCGAGGTCGGTGCTTGTCCACAATGTCCTAAGTCGCCAGGCCGGTGCCGGCGAGCCGGGCGGGCCTCGGTCGCGGGCAGTAGCCGTTGTGCGGGGTAACGGGCACCAGGTTCGCGATCTAGAACGGTTAGGGCGCTATATCGACCCTAACCGTTCTAGATCCACAGCTACGCCCCGAATCTGATTACGGTGCGTTACCGGCGGTGCGGTGGCACTGCACATTTCGACTATTTTGGGCTACCGCGACGCCCGTCATGGTCCGTGGCCGCACCCGTCCGCCGCTGGCCACGCACCAAAGGCAGGGTGAGGCCGCGGGAGCAATGGCCTGGACGTCGCGGTAGCCCGAATCTCTTTGTTTGGAAAGGGTTTCGTCGTCACGTGAGCCAGGGTTCACCCCGACTCCGAAACCTCTAGACCAGGGAGTCGCGCCATTGGCGGTGTAGGTCGGCGTAGCGGCCGCCGTCGGCGATGAGGTTGGTTGGGGGGCCGTCTTCGACGATGCGGCCGGCTTCGAGGACGAGGACGCGGTCGGCGATTTCTACTGTGGATAGTCGGTGGGCGATGACGAGGGCGGTGCGTTCGCGGAGGATGGTGCGGAGGGCGCGTTGGACGAGGCGTTCGCTGGGGACGTCGAGTGAGGATGTGGCTTCGTCGAGGATGAGGACGGTGGGGTCGGCGAGGAAGGCGCGGGCGAACGCGACGAGTTGCCGTTGTCCCGCGGAGAGGCGGCCGCCGCGGCGGTGTACGTCGGTGTCGTAGCCCTTGGGGAGGGCTTGGATGAAGGTGTGTGCGCCGATGGCGCGGGCGGCGTCGGCTACTTCGTCGTCGGTGGCGCAGGGGCGGCCGAAGCGGATGTTGTCGGCGACGGTGCCGGAGAAGAGGTGGTTTTCCTGGGTGACCATGACGACGGCGCGGCGTAGGTCGGCGTCGGCGATGTCGCGCAGGTCTATGCCGTCGAGGGTGACTGTGCCGTCGACGGGGTCGTAGAAGCGGGCGAGGAGTTTGGCGATGGTGGATTTGCCGGCGCCGGTGGCGCCGACGAGGGCGACGGTCTGGCCGGCGGGGACGACGAGGTCGAGCGTGGGCAGGATGGGCTGGTCGGGGCGGTAGTGGAAGCTGACCGAGCGGAAGGTCACGGCGCCGCCGGCGTCGGCGGGTAGGGCCACGGGCGTCGCGGGTGGGGGTACGGAGGGTTTTTCGTCGAGTACGCCGGCGAGTTTTTCCAGGGCGGCGGTGGCGGATTGGAGTGCGTTGTAGAACTGGCTGAGCTCTTGCATGGGTTCGAAGAAGCGGCGTAGGTAGAGCAGAAACGCTGCGAGTACGCCGATTTCGGTGTGGCCTTGCATGACTTGCCAGCCGCCGTAGGTGAGGACGATGGCGATGGCGATGTTGCCGATGACTTTGATGCCGGGGGAGTAGACGGCGATGAGGCGGAAGGCGTGCAGGTTGGCGCGGCGGTAGTCGTCGTTGAGGTCTTCGAAGATCTGCTGGTTGCGGGGCTCGCGGCGGAAGGCTTGTACGGCGCGGATGCCGCCGAGGGATTCGACGAAGTGGACGATGACGAGTGCGACGGCTTCGCGGGTGCGGCGGTATGCGCGGGCGGAGGCGCGGGCAAACCAGCGGGACAGCCAGAGTAGGAACGGGAAGGCGAGCAGTGTGACGCCCGCCAGTGGGGCGTCGAGCCAGAGCAGGATGCCGGCGACGGAGAGCACGGAGAGGCCGGCGAGTACGAGGTCGTCGATGCCGCCGTCGACGAGCTCGGCGATGGAGTCCATGTCGCTGGTGAGGCGGGCGACGACGCGGCCGGAGGTGTAGCGCTCGTGGAAGTCGACGGACAGGCGCTGGAAGTGGTCGTAGACGCGCTGGCGCAGGTCGAGCAGCACGGCTTGGCCGATGCGGGCGGAGAGGATGAGAAAGCCGCGCTTGCCGAGGTATTCGCCGGCGGTGGCGGCCAGGAACGCGGCGGCGATCGCGACGAGCGCGGTGGCGTCGCCGCGGTCGTGTAGCGGTGGGATGCCTCTGTCGATGCCGAGCATGACCAGGTAGGGGCCGGCCATGCCGGCCGCGTTTTGTAGTAGCAGCAGGCCGACGGCGAGCGCGAGCGCGCGGCGGTGGGGGCGGATCAGCGAGGCGAGCAGCAACCGGCTGCGGGCGCGGAGCCGGACCACCGAGCCGGTCTCGGCGAGTGTCTGATCGGCGGCCTGATCGGGTGCCCGGCCGCGCCAACTATCGGCTGACGACATCGTCGGCGTCGGCTTCGGCGGAGAGGGCGGCGCGGTAGGCCGGCACGGTGTCGAGCAGCTCCGAGTGGGTGCCGACCGCGGCGATCTCGCCGCCGGCGAGGAGCGCCACCCGGTCGGCGAGGGCCACTGTGGACGGTCGGTGCACGACGAGCAGGGCCGTCGTGCCGTGCAGCACGCGGGAGAGCGCCTCCTCGACGAGCGCCTCGGTGTGCACGTCGAGCGCGGACAGCGGGTCGTCGAGCACCAGCACGCGCGGGCGGCCGATGACCGCGCGGGCGAGCGCGAGCCGCTGCCGCTGCCCGCCGGACAGCGACAGCCCCTGCTCGCCGATGCGGGTGTCGAGCGCCCACGGCAGGTCGTAGACGAACTCGGCCTGCGCCACCCGCAGCGCCTCGTGGATCTCGTCGTCGGTGGTCTCGCGGCGGCCGAGCGTGAGGTTTTCCCGCACCGACATCGAGAAGAGCGTCGGGTCTTCGAACGCCATACCTACCAGACGCCGCAGCGAGCCGAGCTGGATGTCACGGATGTCCTGGCCGTCGAGCGTGATCCGCCCGCTGGTGACGTCGTAGAGGCGGGGCATGAGCGAGACGAGGCTCGTCTTGCCACAGCCGGTGGTGCCGACAATCGCCAGCGTCTCCCCGGGCCGCACGTCGAGGTCGATCTGGCGGAGCACGGGCGTATCGGTGCCCGGGTAGGTGAACGTCACCGCCTCGAACCGCACGTGCCCGCGGGCCTCGGCCACCGCGACGGCCCGCGGCCTGTCCACGATGGAGGGTGGCGTGTCGAGCACTTCGTAGATCCGGTCGGCGGCGGTCATCGCCTCCTGCGCGTTGGCGATGATCCAGCCGAGCGACTCGATCGGCCAGACAAGCATCAGCTGCAGCGAGACGAACGCGACGAGCTGGCCCAGCGTCATGTCGCCGGCGGCGACGGTGGCCGCCCCGGCGACGAGCACCACCGCGAGCGTCAGGTTGGGCACCAGGTCGAAGCGGGCCGAGCTGAGCGCGAGCAGCCGCCCCTTGCCGATCGCGGTGTCGTGCAGCTGCCGCGCCTCGCGCCCGAACCGGTCGGCCATGAACGGCCGCCGCCCGAACGCCTTGATCGTGCGCAGCCCCTGCGCCGACTCCTCGACGAGCGTGGCCACGTCGCCCAGCTCGTCTTGCATCCGCCGCGATGCCGCGATGTATGCCTGGGAGAAGCGCCGGCTCATGATGAACAGCGGGATCGCGCTCGCCGCCACGAGCAGACCGAGCGGCCAGCGCAGGTGGATGAGGAGCGCGACAACCGTGACGTAGGTGGCCGTGTTGACCACCAGGAAGACGAGCCCGAACGACAGGAACCGCCGGATCACCGAGAGGTCGGCGGTGACCCGTGAGAGCAGCTGCCCCGACTGCCACTGGTCGTGGAAGCCGATCTGGAGGCGCTGGAGGTGGGCGTAGACATCGTTGCGGATCGTGGACTCCATGCCCAGCGCCGAGGCGGCCTGGGTCCACCGGCGGATGAAGATGAGCGCCGCCTCGATGAGCCCGAACGCGGCCGCGAGCCCGCCGAGCCACCACAGCCCGGTGGGGTCGCGCTCGGCGATCGGACCGTCGACCACCCGCTGCACGACCAGCGGAACGGCGATGCTGGCGCCCGTGGCCGCGAAAGCCGCGAGCACCAGCCACAACATCAAAGCCAGATAAGGCCGGACATAACGGCGGATGCGCCACAAATTGTGCACCGGATGCCGCCGGTCACCTTCGTAGTGCACACAGTGACCGTAGCTGTTACGTCTGACGTTTACGAGTTTGTTGTCCCCTCGTGTGCCAGAAGCCACTTCTTGGTGTCCAGGCCCCAGCGGTAGCCGCGGAGGGTGCCGTCCGTGCCCACGACGCGGTGGCAGGGTACGAACAGCGCGACAGCGTTGCGCGCGCAGGCGCTCGCGGCGGCCCGGATCGCCTCCCGGCGGCCGGACAGCTCGGCGAACTCGGTGTACGTCACCGGCTGGCCCGGCTTCACGCCGCGCAGCACCTCCCAGGCGTGTGCGAGGAAGGGTCCGCCGGTGCGCTGCTCGACCGGTACGCCGTCGATCGCGGTCACGTCACCGTCCAAATAGGACAGCACCGCGTCGCTCACGGCTCCGAGGTCCGGTCGCGGCCGCGGTTCCTCCCGCAGGGCCGGGTGTACCAGCGCCAGGAGCCGCCCCACGTCGGTGGTGAACCCGGCCGCGCGTACCGCGCCCGCGTCGCTCGCCAGGATCGTGAACGGGCCGACCGGTGTCTCGATGGTGGTGCTGTTCATGCTTGTCTCCAGAGTCGGATCAGGGCGTACGAGCGCCACGGCGCCCACCGGGCCGCGTGCGCGTCGAGCGCCTTCGGGTCGTCGGGGAGGCCGAGCGCCTTCGCGCCACGGCGCACCCCTAGGTCTGTCGGGAGGAACGAGTCGGGGTCGCCGACGCCGCGCATCGCGACGTAGCCGGCCGTCCACGAGCCGATGCCGGGCAGCGCGGTGAGGTTCTTGACGGCCTCGTCCCGATCCGCGCCCGGATCCAGGTCGAGCTCTCCGCCGGCGACTGCCGACGCGAGCGCCCGGATCGTGTCCCGCCGCGCGGCCGGCATCTTGAACGCCTCGTCCGGCAGGTCGAGCACCTGCTCCGGACCGGGAAACGGGCCTTCGCCGGCGGGCACCAGCTTGGACAGCACCTTGCGCGCGGCCGCCACCGAGATCTGTTGGCCGACGATGGCGCGTACCGCCATCTCGAAGCTGTCCACCGACCGCGGTACCCGCACGCCGGGCTCCTTGGCCACGACCGGCGCGAGCGCCTCGTCTTCGGCCAGCGCGGCGTCGACCGCGACCGGGTCGGCGTCCAGGTCGAGCAGGCGGCGGCAGCGGGCCACGGCCGGCGCCAGGTCACGCACGTCGGAGAGGCGGAGGAGGGCGGCCACGTACCCCGGCGTGGGCGTCAGCTCGACCGTGGCCGTGCCGTGCGGCAGGCGCAGCGCCCGCCGGTACGTCGTGGTGTCCGCCTCCTCCACGCCCGGCACCGCCCGCAGCGCCAGAAACTCCAGCAGCGACTCGGCGTGCAGCGGCGGCCGGTACGCCAGGCGCAGGTGGATCGCGCCGGGCTCCGGCGACGGCCCACGCTTCGGCTTGCGCAGCGCCGACGGTGCCGCGCCGAACACCTCGCGGATCGTGTCGTTGAACTGCCGCACGCTGCCGAACCCGGCCGCGAACGCGATCTCGGCGAGCCCCAGGTCGGTCGTCTCGATCAGGATGCGCGCGGTCTGTGCCCGCTGCGCGCGGGCCAGCGCGAGCGGCCCCGCGCCGAGCTCGGCCGTCAGCATGCGGTGCAGGTGGCGCTCGGTGTAGCCGAGGCGCGACGCCAGGCCCGGCACCCCGTCGCGGTCGACAACGCCGTCGGAGATGAGCCGCATCGCGCGGCCGACCACGTCGGCGCGCACGTCCCACTCGGGCGAGCCGGGCGCGGCATCCGGCCGGCAGCGCCGGCAGGCCCGGAACCCGGCCCGCTGCGCGGCGGCCGCGGACGGGTAGAACCGCACGTTTTCCGGCTTGGGCGTGACGGCCGGGCAGGACGGCCGGCAGTAGATGCCGGTCGAGGTGACGCCGGTGTAGAACCAGCCGTCGAACCGCCCGTCACGGCTGTCGACGGCCCGGTAGCAGCGCTCGAAGTCCAACTCCACGCCATCGATCGTGCCCCGCCACCGGGCCAGATGCTCGCGGTTTTCGGACACGACCGTGGTCGCCTCCCCAAGAGGGCCTAGCCGACCTGGGCCGTGAAGCGGGTGCAGGCGCGCCCGAGCCAGACGTGTACCGCCGAGTCCGCGTGCGCGCCGATGCCGTTCGCGAACGTCGTGCCGTTGACGGTCAGTGTGCGGCCGTCGCCGGTGGCCTGCTCGCCGTTGGACATGTTGCGCTCGGCCGGGCCCCAGCCGTTGCTCGACGCGAGCCACGTCATGCCGCCGACCTGGTACGTGCCCGCGCTCGGCGGTGCGATCGTGGTGCCGGCCCGGGTGACCCTGTGCATCACGACGCCGTGTGCGGCCACGCTCGCCGAGATCGCGCCGGTCGTGCTGGACGTCGCGCCCGTCCACAGGTTGCGCAGCGTGTACGACGAGGAGCCGCCCAGGCCCAGCTCGGCCGCGCTGGTGGTCACCGTCGCCGCCGAGCCGCCCCGGTTGAACAGCACGACCGCCACCGAGCCGTCGGACATCGGCTTGGCCCACACCTCGGTGTTGCCGAAGTCGCGGACCTTCCGCCCCTGCGAGCCGCCCCAGTCCTGGTTGACGGCGATCACGTCCGCGTTGCGGATGATGTCGAGCGTCGCGGTGGACACCGAGCGCAGGTCGTTGCCGAGCAGCAGCGGCGAGGACAGCAGCGACCAGAGGCTGAAGTGCGCGGTGTACTCCGTCGCGGTCATCCCGCCGTTGCCGACCTCGAGCATGTCCGGGTCGTTGTACGCGCCCTGCCGCGCGAACGGCTCCAGGCCGGCCTGCAGGTCGAGCAGGCCCAGCACACTGTTCCAGTTGTCGGAGATGTCGCCGGTGGTGCGCCACAGGCTGCCGCCCACGTCCGCGCCGAAGAGCCATGGGTTTTCCTGGCCCCAGTTGCAGATGCTGTAGACGATCTGCCGGCCGGTGGCGCGCAGCGCGTTGCCCATGGCCCGGTATCGGTCGACCGCCGGCCGGCCCTGGTTGTTGCAGTTGTCGTACTTGAGGTAGTCGATCTGCCAGTCGGCGAACGTCTGCGCGTCCACCGTCTCGTGGTCGAGGCTCGCCGGGAGGCCCTGGCAGGTGGCCGTGCCGGCGGACGAGTAGATGCCGAGCTTGAGCCCGCGCGCGTGCACGTAGTCGGCCAGCGCCCGGATGCCGGACTGGAACCTTGTGGCGTGGGCCTGCAAGCGCCCCTGGCCGTCGCGCGTCGAGGCCATCCAGCAGTCGTCGATGTTGACGTAGCGGTAGCCGAGGTCGTCGAGGTTGTTGGCCACGATCGCGTCGGCGACGCCGCGGATCAGGCTCTCGTTGATGTTGCAGCCGAACCGGTTCCAGCTATTCCAGCCCATGGGCGGGGCGCTGAGCTGGACGACGGGGTCGGCGGCGGCCGGTGCGGCGGCGGTGGCGAGCGCGACAGCCGAGGCGGGCACGGCGATCGCCACGGCCAGCAGGCACTTCGCGAGCGTACGCATGACAGGCTCCTTCGGGGCTCGTGGACCTGTGCTGTATGCGCCCGGCCGTACCGGAGCATCTTCCCATCGACGACGGCAGATCTTCAATCGCTGCGCGGGTGGTGACCGGGCGCCGCGTAGACTGGCGGCCCGTGAGTCTCACCATCGGTATCGTCGGGCTGCCCAACGTCGGCAAGAGCACGCTCTTCAACGCGTTGACCAAAAACGACGTGCTCGCCGCCAACTATCCGTTCGCCACGATCGAGCCGAACGTCGGCGTCGTCGGCCTGCCCGACCCGCGCCTCGGCAAGCTCGCCGAGCTGTACGACTCGCAGAAGGTGATCCCCGCTCCGGTGTCGTTCGTCGACATCGCGGGGCTCGTGCGCGGTGCGTCGAAGGGGCAGGGGCGGGGCAACGCGTTCCTCGCCAACATCCGCGACGCGAGCGCGATCTGCCAGGTCGTCCGCGCGTTCTCCGACCCCAACGTCGTGCACGTCGACGGCAAGATCTCGCCCGGCGACGACATCGAGACGATCAACACCGAGCTGATGCTCGCCGACCTGCAGACGCTGGAGAAGGCGCTGCCCCGGCTGGAGAAGGAGGCGAAGCTCCGCAAGGACCGGGCCGCCATCGCCGCCGCCTCGGCCGCCGCCGCGAAGGTGCTCAACGAGGGCACCACGCTCTACGCCGGTGCCGCCGCGGCCGGCATCGACCTGGCCGAGCTGCGCGAGCTGCACCTGCTCACCACCAAGCCGTTCCTCTACGTCTTCAACGTCGACGAGGAGGAGCTGGCCAACGCGGAGTTCCTCGACGAGCTGCGCGCCATCGTCGCGCCCGCCGAGGCCGTGTTCATGGACGCCAAGGTCGAGTCCGAGCTGATCGACCTGCCCGAGGAGGAGGCCCGCGAGCTGCTGGAGTCGATCGGCCAGCCGGAGCCGGGGCTACACCAGCTGATCCGGGTCGGCTTCCGCACGCTGGGCCTCCAGACGTACCTGACGGCGGGTCCGAAGGAGGCGCGGGCCTGGACCATCCCGGTCGGGGCGACCGCGCCGGAGGCGGCGGGTGTGATCCACTCCGACTTCCAGCGCGGCTTCATCAAGGCCGAGATCGTCTCCTACGACGACCTCATGGACGCGGGGTCGATGGCGGCCGCGAAGGCAGCCGGCAAGGTGCGCATGGAAGGCAAGGAGTACGTGATGCGCGACGGCGACGTGGTGGAGTTTCGCTTCAACGTCTGAGCGGAGCGGCTACGTGACGCTGGTCACCGTGCGGTAGGCATCTTCGATGCGCGCGGCCAGCGTGACCTCGCCCTCGGTGATGGTCTCGCCGTCGCGCGGCGTCAGGCGGATCTGGGTGTGCCCGTCGAGGCGGCGGACCTCCGGCTGGAGGTGTAACGCATCGGCGACCACCTTGATACGCTCGGTGAGTGCCGCGTGTTGTGAATCATCGATTACCAGCGTGCGCTTGATCTGCCGACCCTCCCGGGTCCAGCCAGGCAGCAGGGTCAGGGCGTCGCTGAGGTAGTCACGGCCAGCCCTGCTTCCCCACAGAGCACGCATATGCCACACCTCCCAGGCGTCGTTGCCGGCTTGTGGCCAAATCGTCGCCATCTCGTCATCGTTCGGTGCCCCCCAGTCTTGCCGCTAAGCGGCTGGTGTGTCCACGCCCACATTTCCGTCTTCTAGTGCCCTACGGGACGGCTCAGGCACCCGAATTTCTTATTGATCTGGAAGGCTGGTCGGCCGTGCAGTCCGAACGGATTAACCAAAGGATCATCGTCGGCGCCGCGATCATCGTAGACGGGAGGGTTTTGGCGTGCGCTCGATCCGATCCTCCCGAAATGGCCGGTATGTGGGAGTTCCCCGGCGGGAAGGTCGAGCCCGGCGAGTCGGACGTCGAAGCGCTCGTGCGCGAGTGCGAGGAAGAGCTCGGCGTCCGCGTCGAGGTGGGCGAGCGCGTGGGAGAAGACGTGCTCCTTGGGCACGGGCGTGCCCTGCTGCGGGTCTTCACCGCCAAGCTGCTCGACGGCGGCGTGCCGCAGGCGCTGGAGCACGAGGAGCTGCGCTGGCTCGGTGCCGAAGAGCTGCTCTCCGTGCAGTGGCTGCCGGCCGACGCGCCGATCGTGGCGGCCCTGCCGCCCTTCTTGAAACGCTGAGGGCGCCCCGGAAGGGCGCCCTCAGAGAAATCACGCTCAGTCTCGCTCTGGGTGGGCGTAGTTGAGACCCTCGGTCGGCAGTGGAAACTGCACGTCGTCGCCGAACGGCGACGGGCCGCCCGCCCGGTCGAACGCCACCTCGGAGATCGGCAGCTTGCCGTCTTCACCCACCGGGGCGGTCTGTGGCCGCGGCACCTCGCGGTGCCAGTTGACCCCTTGCTCCACTTCGGACCCCTCCGTGCGTGCTCCCACGAGCGAGGCGGCCGGTGCCTGGCCCGCGTCGTCCAGCTGGTCGCGGCGGAAGATCTTCCGGCCCAGCCACACGAGCGGGTCGTACCGGCGGTCGACCACTCGCTCCTTCATGGGAATGATCGCATTGTCGGTGATCTTGATGTGCTCGGGGCACACCTCGGTGCAGCACTTGGTGATGTTGCAGTACCCCATTCCCATCGCGGCCTGGGCGTACTCCTTGCGGTCTTCCCGGTCGTCGAGCGGGTGCATGTCGAGCTCGGCGGCGCGGATCAGGTATCGCGGACCGGCGAACGCCTTCTTGTTCTCCTCGTGGTCGCGGACCACGTGGCAGGTGTTCTGGCACAGGAAGCACTCGATGCACTTGCGGAACTCCTGCGAGCGCTCGACGTCGACCTGCTGCATCCGGTACTCGCCGGGCGCCAGCTGCGGCGGCGGCGCGAACGCGGGCGTCTGGCGGGCCTTCTCGTAGTTGAAGGAGACGTCCGTGACAAGGTCGCGGATCACCGGGAACGTCCGCAGTGGAGTGACCGTGACGGTCTCGTCCTCGGCGAACGTGGACATCCGCGTCATGCACCCCAGCCGCGGCGTGCCGTTGATCTCCATCGAGCAGGAGCCGCACTTGCCGGCCTTGCAGTTCCAGCGGCAGGCCAGGTCGGGCGTCTGCGTGGCCTGGAGCCGGTGGATGACGTCGAGGACCACCTCGCCCTCGTTGACCTCGACCTCGTAGTCCGTCAGGTCACCGCCGGTCTCGTCGCCCCGCCAGACCTTGAAACGACGCTTCGCGCCCATCAGCCGATCTCCCCGAGCTCTTCTTCGGTCATGTACTTGGACAGCTCGCTCTTGTCGAAGAGCTCGAGCAGCTCCGGCCGCATCTTCGGCAGCGGCTTGTGCTCCAGCCGCACCTTGTCGCCGTCGAGCGAGCAGACGAGGTTGACCTGCCGCCACTCCGCTCGCATCGTCGGGAAGTCTTCGCGGGTGTGGCCGCCGCGCGACTCCTCCCGCTCCAGCGCCGCCTTCGCGGTGCACTCCGAGACGATCAGCATGTTGCGCAGGTCGAGAGCGAGGTGCCAGCCCGGGTTGTACCGGCGCCCGCCGGCCGCGCTGACCTTGCCGACCCGCTCGCGCAGCTCGGCGAGGCGGACCAGCGACTCTTCCAGCTCGCCCTTGCGGCGGATGATGCCGACCAGGTCGCCCATCACGGCCTGCAGGTCCTGCTGCAGCGTGTACGGGTTTTCCCCGCCGTCGCGCTCCAGCGGTGCCAGCGCGGTCTCCGCCGCGGCGTCCAGGTCGGCCTGCGCCACCCGTGGCCGGGCGGGCAGCGCGTCCGTGTACGCGGCGGCGTGCTCGCCCGCCCGCTTGCCGAAGACCAGCAGGTCGCTCAGCGAGTTGCCGCCGAGCCGGTTGGAGCCGTGCATGCCACCGGAGACCTCGCCGGCCGCGAAGAGGCCCTGCACGTGGCCGGCCGCCGCCGCGGTGTCCGGGTCGACCTCGACGCCGCCCATCACGTAGTGGCAGGTCGGACCGACCTCCATCGGCTCCTTCGTGATGTCGACACCGGCCAGCTCCTTGAACTGGTGGTGCATCGACGGCAGCCGCCTTTTGATCTCCTCGGCCGGGAGCCGGCTCGACACATCGAGGAAGACGCCGCCGGCCGGTGAGCCGCGACCCTCCTTGACCTCGTTGTTGATGGCCCGGGCCACCTCGTCACGGGGCAGCAGCTCCGGTGGGCGGCGGTTGTTGTCCGGGTCGGTGTACCACCGGTCCGCCTCCTCCTCGGTCTCCGCGTACTGCTTGCGGAAGACGTCCGGGACGTAGTCGAACATGAACCGCTTGCCGGTGGAGTTCTTCAGCACACCGCCGTCGCCGCGCACCGACTCGGTGACCAGGATGCCCTTGACCGAGGGCGGCCAGACCATGCCGGTTGGGTGGAACTGGAGGAACTCCATGTTGATCAGCGTGGCGCCGGCGCGCAGGGCCAGCGCGTGGCCGTCGCCGGTGTACTCCCACGAGTTGGACGTGACCTTGTAGGACCGGCCGACGCCGCCGGTGGCCAGCACGATCGCGGGCGCCTCGAAGAGCACGAACTCGCCGCTCTCCCGGTAGTAGCCGAACGCGCCGGCCACCTTGTCACCGTCGAGCAGCAGCTCGGTGATGGTCGTCTCGGCGAAGACCCGGATGCGCGAGTCGTAGCTGCCGGTCTCGGCCTTGTCCTCCTGCTGGAGGGAGACGATCTTCTGCTGGAGCGTGCGGATCAGCTCCAGGCCGGTGCGGTCGCCGACGTGCGCCAGCCGCGGGTACTCGTGGCCGCCGAAGTTGCGCTGCGAGATCTTGCCGTCCTTCGTACGGTCGAACAGCGCGCCGTACGTCTCCAGCTCCCAGATCCGGCTCGGCGCCTCCTTGGCGTGCAGCTCGGCCATCCGGAAGTTGTTGAGGAACTTGCCGCCGCGCATGGTGTCGCGGAAGTGCACCATCCAGTTGTCGCGGCTGTTGACGTTGCCCATCGCGGCCGCCGCGCCGCCCTCGGCCATGACCGTGTGTGCCTTGCCGAAGAGCGACTTGGAGATAATGGCCGTCTTCTTGCCCGCCAGCCGGGCCTCGATCGCCGCGCGCAGGCCGGCGCCACCGGCTCCGATCACGACGACGTCGTAGTGGTGTCGTTCGATTCGCGTAGTCATATCTGGCGCCCTCAGTTGATGAACCGGAGGTCCGAGAACCAGCCCGCGGACACGGCCATGATGTAGAAGTCGGTCAGCGCGAGCGTGCCCAGCGTGATCCAGGCGAGCGCCATGTGCCGCACGTTCAGCTTGGAGACGAACGTCCAGAAGCGGTAGCGCATCGGGTGCTTCGAGAAGTGCTTGAGCCGGCCACCGGCGATGTGCCGGCACGAGTGGCAGGACAGCGTGTACGCCCAGAGCATCACCACGTTGCCGACCAGGATCACGTTGCCCAGGCCGAAGCCGAAGCCGTCGGGGCTGTGGAACGCCAGGATCGCGTCGTATGTGTTGATCACCGAGATGATGCCGGCGGCGTAGAACGCGTACCGGTGGGCGTTCTGGAAGATCAGCGGGAAGCGGGTCTCGCCGCTGTAGGTCTTGTGCCCGTCCGGCACCGCGCAGGCCGGCGGCGACATCCAGAACGAGCGGTAGTAGGCCTTGCGGTAGTAGTAGCAGGTGAGCCGGAAGAGCAGCAGGAACGGGAGGCTGAAGGCGGCCTCCGGGATGACCCACCAGCCCGGCAGGTAGGTGCCGAAGTGCGAGGCCTCGGGTATGCAGCGGTCGGTGATGCACGGCGAGTAGAACGGGGTCAGGTAGTGGTACTTGTCGACCCAGTAGTAGTCGTGCATGAAGACTCGCACCGTGGCGTAGGCGACCCAACCGCCGAGCCCGACAACGGTGATGAGCGGGGCCAGCCACCACCGGTCTGTGCGCAACGTCTTCGCCGCGATGGCGGCGCGCGCACGCGCACCCGGCCTCGTTGCCGTAGTCGTCATTCTTTATGTCTCCCTAACGGCGCATCCGCGCGGTTTCGGTGCTACACGTTACGCCGCGTGTTGACGGCCACGTGCATGGGAGTCTTGCGTGTGTCAGGGCGGTTACGTAAGTCCAGGACGTTGTGTAGTAGTTCACTACAGGTCGGGCGCCGCCAGCCGGCGCACCGAACCGTCGCAGGAGTCCGGGCCGGCGTCGATCAGCCGCTCCACCACGGGCTTGCCCCGCTGGCCCTGCGGCGGCACGAAGAAGGCCGGCTCCGCGCCGGTGGCCTGGCGGTCGAGCGCCCCGGCGTACGCGGCCCGCGCCTCGACGAGCTTGCCCCACGCGTCGACCCAGTCCTGGCGGCGCCCGTGGCGGTCGCCGGGCAGGCCGTCGATCTCGGCCAGGAAGGGACGGACCGCCGCGTTCTCGTTGCGGACCGCGACGGCCCGGTCGCGCGGGTCTTCCGCCGCACCGGGCGGGGCCAGCCGGTTGAGCCGCCGCTCGAGCTCGACGCACGCCGCCTCGGTGCGGGAGACGCTCCGCTCGTTTTCCTCGGCGCGGTCGGCGAGGCCGTTGAGCGCGCTGACCACGGCGATGCCCCCACCGCACACGGCGATGACGAGCGCGGCGAAGATCCCGCCGCCGATCGCGATCATCCGGCGGCGGCGCCGGGTGGCCGCGTCGACGGGTGGCACGACCGGCTTTTCCGGCGCCGTCTCCGCGGTGGTGGGCGCGTCGTCGTCCGTCACGGTGACAAGTGAATCACCGCACAGCCAGGGGTGCTCAGCCGGAGGCACCTCCGGTGAAGTTCCACGAGGCGAGGTGTATGGCCGGTGCGGTGCGCCAGGCCGCGCCCCAGCCGTCCGGCACCGTCGTCACCTCGGCGCCGACACCGAGTACCGCGCCGGGCGCGAGCGCCTGCGGGTACGACTGGGTGAACCGGAAGTTTCGCACCGGCGTGGTGATCTCACCGTCTTCGATCAGCCACACTCCGTTGCGGGTCAGCCCGGTCACCACGAGGCTCTTCGGGTCGAGCACCCGGGTGTACCAGAGGTCGGTCACCAGCAGGCCGCGCTCGACGGCCGCCACGAGCGGCGCGGCAGCCGGGTCCACGACGGCGCCCAGCTCGACCGGCTCGCCCGTCACCGGGCCTGGTTCGAGCCGCATGCTCGCCGGCGTCGCGCCGAACGTGCCGCCGCCCGGGACCGCGTGTCCGGTCGACTCGGCGCCACCCGCCTCGGCGGCGGTGCGGCGGTCGTGGGCCACCGCCTCGGTCACGCCCGACGACACGAGGGTTACCCGCCGCTTCGGCGTGCCCTCCGCGTCGAACGGCAGGCCCAGCCCGGTGGGGCCGAGCGTGTCGTCGGCCAGCGTGATCGCCTTGTCGAACTGCTCGGCGCCCGGCTCGGCGAACGACCGCCGCTCGTTGTAGGACTTGCCGTTGAAGCCGTACAGGGCGAAGTTTTGCAGCAGGTCGGCCACCGCCGGGGCCTCCAGCACCACCTCGTACCGGCCGGGCGGCAGTTCGACGGCGCCGGTGCTGGCCCTTGCCTTGGCGGCGGCGCGGGCGCCGAGCACCGCACCGTCCACCTCGGACAGCCGTCCGCTCGCGAGGCGGGCAAGGCCGTCCGCCCCGCCGACCCGGACGATGGCGTCCATCGCCACCTCGGCCGTGCGGCCGCTGACCGACTGGCCGGCGGAGTTGGCGAACGCGCCGGCCGCGTGCATCGTGCGGCAGTAGCCGGCCGTCTCCAGCCCGCCGGCGGCGTCGACGAACGCGCGTACCCGGTCGGCCCGCGCGTCGGGTGCGGCCTGCGCGGTGGCCTGGTCCCAGTTGCCCTCGCCGGCGAGCGGCGCGGGCGGGGCGAGCCCCGGCCAGCCCGGGTCGGGCGGCAGCAGCCGGGCCGCGTCGCGGGTGCGCCGCACAAGCCCGGCCAGGCCCTCGTCGGTGGTGACGGTGGTCGAGCCGCTCGCGGTCCGCCCGTCCGCGTGCAGGCGCAGGCGAACCGAGGTGGTGGCGTCGGCGACGTTCTGGTGGATGAACGAGTTGGCGAAGCGGGTCAGCGCCAGCGCGGTGTGGCCGACGAAGACCTCCGCCTCGACGCCCGGGCCCACCATCTCCAGGACGCGGCGTGCGATGTCTTCCATCAGCCCCTCACTCCTACCCGCACGTTCTGAAACCGGGCCGGCGCGGCGGGATGGCCGGTGTGGCCGATCTGGCCGGGCTGGCCCTTGCCGCAGTTGGGCGTGCCCCACGCGATGCTCTCCGACGAGAGCATGTCCATCGACCGCCAGAAGACCGGCCCGATTCCGGTGTACGTGGGGTTGCGCAGCATCCGCCCCTGCCGCCCGTTCCTGATCTCGTACGCGATCTCGGTGCCGAACTGGAAGTTGAGCCGCCGGTCGTCGATCGACCAGGAGCGGTTGGTCTCCATGAAGATGCCGTCGTCGGTGGCCGCGACAATCTCGGCCAGCGTGTGCGGGCCGGGCTCAAGTCCCACGTTCGTCATCCGGACCATCGGCAGGCGCGACCACCCGTCGGCCCGCACGCTGCCGGCGTAGTCGAGCCCGGCGACCGTGGCCGAGTCGCGGCCGGCCAGCACGCCCACCCAGCGCCCCTCGCGCACGGCGTCGCGCCGCGCGGCAGGCGTGCCCTCGTCGTCGAAGCCGAAGCTGCCCAGCGCGCCCGGGATCGTCGGGTCGATGGTGATGTTCATCAGCTCGGATCCATAGTGGAGGCTGCCGAGCTGGTCGAGGTCGAGCCAGGACGTGCCGGCGAACGCGGCCTCCCAGCCGAGGATCCGGTCGAGCTCGATCGCGTGCCCGACCGACTCGTGGATCTGCAACGCCATCTGTTCGCCGCCCAGGATCAGCGTGGTCTCGCCGGCCGGGCAGAGTGGCGCGGTGAGCAGGGCGCGTGACTCGTCGGCGACCCGGGCCGCGTGCGCGCCGATGTCGAGCTCTTGGACGAGCTCCCAGCCGCTCGTCCCGTACTGGCCCCGGTGGGCCGGGTAGCTGCGCCGCTGCACCTCGCCCTCGCCGATCGCGGTGGAGGAGATGCCCGCGCCGCACTCCCGGATGTGCTGGTCGATCCGGTGCCCCTCGCTGGAGACGAACCACTTCTCGGTGTCCCAGATCTGGTACAGCCCCTCGGCCACGTCCGCGCCGTGCTCGCGCATCGTCTTGGTCGCGTGCACGAGCAGGTCGCCCTTGTCGGAGAGCGGCACGGCGAGCGGGTCGATCTGGCAGGCCGAGGCCCACGACCCGGCCCCGGCACCGACCGGCACGAGGTCCGCGGCGGGGCCCGGCACCCGCGCGCTGGCCGCCGCGGTCTTCGCGGCCCGGCCACCGGCCGCCCGGGCGGCGGCGTCGGACAGGTCGGGTACGGCGTAGAAGCCCCAGCCGCTGCCGACGAGCGCCCGCACGCCGATGCCGGCGTCCTCACTCTGGGAAAGCTCCTCGATGTCGCCGTTTCTGGCGGACATCGCCTCGTAGCGCCGGTGCATCACCCGGGCGTCGGCGTAACGCGCCCCGGCGTCCAGCGCAGCCTGGACCGCGGCGGTGGCCGCGTCGAAGTGGGTCATGAAACATGACCCTATGCGCTGATCAGCGCGGTGGCAGCAACGACTCCGGCCTGATCTCGGCCGTTACCGGCTCGGTCAACCGCAGCACCTGACCTGGCTCGGCCTCGTCGTGCAGCAGATACTTGAGACCCTCCCGACGGTAGAGCCGCAGTGCGGTTGTCTTGTGCTCGACCAGGAGGTACCAGGGAATGCCGGCCTCGGCGTAGTAGTGCATCTTGAGCACTTTGTCCGTGGTGGCGTTGCTCGGCGAGACGACCTCGCACACCAGCATGATCGCGTCGGCTGGCACGAGCGGATCATCGATGTCGATGTCAGAGGTGATCGCCAGATCGGGGATTACGATCCGGCCCGTCTTGAGATGGACGTTTATCTCGGTGTCAACACTCAGCTGACGAGCTTGTGCGCCGGGATCGAGGGCGTTTGCCAGCCGCCGCACAACGCGATTGTGTCGCGGTGCTGGGTTGGGGCTCACGTGCAGGTCCCCGTCCCAGAGTTCGATGCGATCCACAGTTTCGCCGAACGCAAGGTACTCCTCCTCGGTCCACGGCCCTTCATGAGTCGTGGGGATCATCGCTGTCATCGTCATCACCTCCCGAGCGTCTCGACCCGCGTGCGTTGGTGCAATCCTCCCACGTAGGCATAACCACTACAGCGTGGTGTGGTGGACCGTTTCGTAACGTTGGCCGGTCGCTACCGCGGCGGTGCCGGCCTCGACGTCGTGAGGGCGGGCCCGAGGAGGGTAGAGCGGCGGGCCGCCATCTCATTACGGTAGCGGCTGCTGACAGTAGGCCTCTCTGTAGCTTATTTTCATCTCCAGCGAGTGGCTGCAAGTTCTCTACATGCGCGAAAGCGAGGTGCCGTGGGAGCGACCGCCGACCCGTACCTCCAGGTGCGCGACCTGCGTGTCCGGTTCGCCACCGAAGACGGGGTGGTGCGGGCCGTCGACGGGGTGTCGTTCGCCGTGGAGCGTGGACGGACGCTCGGCATCGTCGGCGAGTCGGGCTCCGGCAAGAGCGTCACGAGCCTCGCGGTGCTCGGCCTGCACGACCCGAAGCGGGCGACCATCACCGGCGAGATACTCGTCGGCGGCCGCGACATCGTGGGCCGCCCGGACGAGGAGGTACGCAGGCTACGCGGCCGCGACATGGCGATGATCTTCCAGGATCCGCTCTCCGCGCTCCATCCGTACTACCCCGTGGGCCGGCAGATCGCCGAGGCGTACCGGATCCACCACCCGCGGGCCAGCCGGGGCGAGGCGCGCGGGCGCACGGTCGAGATGCTCGACCGGGTGGGCATCCCGCAGCCGGAGCGGCGGGCGCGGCAGTACCCGCACGAGTTCTCCGGCGGCATGCGGCAGCGCGCGATGATCGCGATGGCGCTCGTCAACGACCCCGACCTGCTCATCGCCGACGAGCCCACGACCGCGCTCGACGTGACCGTGCAGGCACAGATCCTCGACCTGCTCGAAGACCTGCAGAAGGAGTTCGACTCGGCGATCGTGCTGATCACCCACGACCTCGGCGTCGTCAGCCAGGTGGCCGACGACGTGCTCGTGATGTACGGCGGGCGGGCGGTCGAGCACGGCAGTGTCGAGCAGGTGCTGCGGCAGCCCCGACACCCGTACACGTGGGGGCTTCTGGCCAGCGTGCCCTCCCTGCGCGGTGACGCCGACGCGGACCTCGTGCCGATCCCGGGCAGCCCGCCCAGCCTGATCCACCTGCCGCCGGGGTGCGCGTTCCACCCGCGCTGCCCGTACGCCGACGAGAGGTCCCGCACCGAGGTGCCCGAGCTGCGCGAAGTCGCCGGCGGGCACCTCGTGGCCTGTCACCGCCCGGGGGTGGCCAATGCCGGCTGAGCTGCTCAAGGTCGAGGGCCTGACCAAACACTTCCCGGTACGCGGGCGCGGTCTCGTGCGCGCGGTCGACGGGGTCGACTTCGAGGTGGCGCCGGGCGAGACGCTCGGGCTGGTGGGCGAGTCGGGCTGTGGCAAGACGACCACGGGCCGGATGCTCGTGCGCCTGCTGGAGCCGACCGGCGGCCGGATCGTCTTCGAGGGGCGGGACATCACCCACCTCGGTCGGCGCGGGTTGCGCCCGCTGCGCCAGGACCTGCAGATCATCTTCCAGGACCCGTACGCGTCGCTCAACCCCCGGCACACCGTCGGGCGGATCGTCGCGATGCCCATCGAGGTCAACGGGATCAGGCCGCCGGGCGGCGTCAAGCAGCGGGTGCGTGAGCTGCTGGAGCTCGTCGGGCTCAACCCGGAGCACTACAACAGGTACCCGCACGAGTTCTCCGGCGGGCAGCGGCAGCGGATCGGCATCGCGCGGGCGCTGGCGCTGCGTCCCAAGCTGATCGTCGCGGACGAGCCGATCTCCGCGCTCGACGTGTCGATCCAGGCCCAGGTGGTCAACCTGCTCCGTGGCCTTCAGCGCGAGCTCGACCTGGCGTTCGTGTTCATCGCGCACGACCTCGCGGTGGTGCGGCACTTCTGCCAACGCGTGGCGGTGATGTACCTCGGGCGGATCGTGGAGATCGGCGACCGGGAGCAGATCTACGAGCGGCCGCGCCATCCGTACACGCTGGCGCTGCTCTCGGCCGTACCCGACGTCACCGCGCCCGCGCGGGCCAACGGCCGGATCCGCCTGGCCGGCGACGTGCCGACGCCCCTCGACCCGCCGAGCGGATGCCGCTTCCGCACCCGCTGCTGGAAGGCCCAGGAGGTCTGCGCCACGACCGAGCCACCGCTGGAAAACGGCGTGGCGTGCCACTTCCCGGAGGGAAGCGGCCAACTCAGCCCGGAGGGAAGCAGCCAACTCAGCCCGGAGGGAAGCGGCCAACTCAGCCCGGAGGGAAGCGGCCAACTCAGCCCGGAGGGAAGCGGCCAACTCAGCCCGGAGGGAAGCGGCCAACTCAGCCCGGAGGGAAGCGAAGGATGAGCCTTTCCACGGAGATCCCGGCCGCCGCGCCACCGCCCCCGACGGACGTCGACGTCACCGGCCGCTCGCCGGGCCAGCTCGCCCGCGCCCGCCTGCGCCGCGACAGGGTCGCGATGGTCAGTGGCGGTGCGCTCGTGTTCTTCCTGTTGGTCGCGATCCTCGCCCCGCTGATCGAGATGGTGTACGGCGTCGGGCCGTACGAACAGTTCCAGGAGAAACTGCGGCGCAGCGACGGCATGCCGCTCGGCTACGCGGGTGGGATCTCGGGAGACCACTGGTTCGGCCTCGAGCCGGGGTCCGGCCGGGACATCTTCATCCGCCTTGTCTACGGCCTCCGCACGTCGCTGCTCATCGCCATCACGGCCGCGCTGCTCACCTCGCTGATCGGCATCACGCTCGGGATTCTCGCCGGCTACCTGGGCGGCTGGGTCGACTCGGTGATCGGCTGGATCACCGACTTCGCGCTCGCGCTGCCCTTCCTGATCTTCGCGCTCGCTGTGATGCCCACGTTCGAGCTGCGCTTCTACGGCCCGCGCGACGAGGTGCCGACATGGTTCCGGGTGGTGGTGCTGATCGCGATCTTCGCGGCCTTCGGCTGGACCGGCATGGCCCGCCTCGTCCGCGGGCAGGTGATCTCGCTGCGCGAGCGGGAGTTCGTCGAGGCGGCGCGGGCGAGCGGCGCCGGGCTGGGGCACATGCTCTTCCGCCAGCTGCTGCCCAACCTGTGGGCGCCGATCCTCGTGTCGTTCTCACTCGCCGTCCCGGCGTACGTGACCGGCGAGGCGGCTCTGTCGTTCCTCAACATCGGCATCCGCGACCCCACGCCCGACTTCGGCGTGATGATCTTCCGGAGCATCGACTACCTGCAGGGCGACCCGGCGTACGTCTTCTTCCCGGGCATCACGATCTTCGCCCTGGTGCTGGCCTTCAACCTCTTCGGCGACGCGCTGCGTGACGCGCTCGACCCCAAGTCCTCGCGATAGGAGGCGACCGTGGGACGCTTTCTGATCAAGCGGTTGCTCTCCGCCGTGCTTACCCTGTTCGCGGTCAGCGTGCTGAGCTTCCTGATGTTCTTCGCGCTGCCCCGCGACCCGGTCACCGGCATGTGCCCGAAGAACTGCAACCCCGAGCGGCTGGAGCGGGTGCGCCAGGAGCTGGGCCTCCGCGACCCGAAGGTCGAGCAGTACGTCGCGTACATGAAGGGGATCTTCGTCGGGCGTGACCTCGGCAGCGCACAGGGCGGTCGGTGCGACGCGCCGTGCCTCGGGTACTCGTACGTCAACAGCGAGGCGGTCACCGACACCCTGGCCCGCGTGCTCCCGGTGACGCTGAGCATCGTGATCCCGGCCGCGGTCCTGTGGCTGGCGCTCGGCGTGGGCCTCGGCATGATCTCCGCGCTCAAACGGGGCACCTGGGTCGACCGGCTCGCGATCGGCTTCTCGCTGACCGGTGCGTCGCTGCAGCTGTACTTCACCGGCGCGGTGCTGCTGATCGTCTTCGTGTACCAGCTCAAGATCTTGCCCACGCCGCATTACACGTCCATATTCGACGATCCGCTCGACTGGGCGAGGGGCCTGGTGCTCGCCTGGGTCGCGCTCGCGTTCCTCTTCTCGGCCATCTACGCGCGGCTGGCCCGGGCGCAGATGCTGGAGACCCTCTCGGAAGACTTCGTGCGCACGGCGCGGGCCAAGGGGCTGGTCAAGCGGAAGGTGTACGGCCGGCACGCCCTCCGCGCCGCGATCACGCCACTCGTCACGATCGCCGGCCTGGACGTGGGCGCGGCGCTCGGCGGGACGGTGATCACCGAGACCACGTTCGGCATCCAGGGGCTCGGTCGCACCGCCGTGTACGCGGTCCGTGGCGGCGACCTACCCATGATCATGGCGACGGTGCTGATCTCCGCGGTCTTCGTCGTGCTGGCCAACGTCGTGGTCGACCTGCTCTACGCGGCCGTCGACCCGCGCGTCCGTCTTGGATAAATTTACCGAACGGTGACGTGCGAGCTGTAGCTTTCCTTCAAGTCCACCCCTGGAGGGATCCCTATGAGAACTCGAGTGGCAGCCGCCCTCGCACTTGTGCTGGTGGCCGGCGCCTGCAGCGAGACCACCGACGACGGTCCCTCCGCGGACCAGCAGCAGCGCACCGCGACTGGCGTGATCGCGACCGACCCGAAGGACTCGCTCGGCCCGGCACCCGAGGTGCCCGGCGCGGCCAAGGGCGGCACGTTCACCATCATCCGCGAGGTCAAGATCTCACATCTCGACCCGCAGCGGGTGTACTCGTTCGCCGGCCTGATGAACGCCCCGCTCTACGCGCGCACCCTCACCACGTGGAAGGACGACGGCAAGGGCAACCTCACGCTCGTCGGCGACCTCGCGCAGACGCCCGGCACCAACGTCAACAAAGACTGCAAGGTGTGGGAGTTCAAGGTCAAAGACGGTGTGACGTTCGAGGACGGACGGCCGATCACCGCCAAGGAGATCGGGTACGGTATCGCCCGCTCGTTCGACCCCGACCTCACCGGCGGCCCGACGTACGTGCAGGAGTGGCTCGCCGACACCGCCGACTACGACACCAAGTGGGACTTCAAGGCCAACAAGACCTCGCTCCCGCCCGGCCTGACCACGCCGGACGACAAGACGGTCCGCTTCGAGTTCGCCAAGCCGCACTGTGACCTGCCGTTCGCGCTGTCGCTGCCGGCGAGCGCGCCGCTGCCGCCGGACAAGGACACCGGCGTCAACCTCGACAACCAGCCGTTCTCCTCCGGGCCGTACAAGATCGCGAAGCACACGCCCGGCGTCGAGATCGTGCTGGAGCGCAACGAGCACTGGGACCCGGCCACCGACCCGGTGCGCCACCAGTACCCGGACAAGTTCGTGTGGACGTTCGGTCCCGACCCGGACGCGGGCGCCAACCGCGTGATCGCCGACAGTGGCCCGGACCAGTCCGCGCTCGCCTTCAACGGCGTGCCGTCCGCGCTCGTCTCGCAGGTCGCCGGCAACGCGACCCTCAAGGACCGCTCGATCATCTCGCCGACGCCCAGCGCGTGGCGGCTGACCATCAACACCCAGCGCGTGACCGACCTGTCCGTCCGCCAGGCGCTCAACTACGCGATCGACCGGGATGGCTTCATCAAGCTGATCGGCGGCGAGGCGGTGGCGTCCCCGATCACCACGCTCATGCCGCCGGCGACGATCGGCTACAAGAAGTACGACGCGTATCCGGCCGGCGCGACCGGCGACCCGGCGAAGGCCAAGGAGCTGCTCGCCGGCAAGACCCCCGAGCTCGTGCTGGGCGTCGGCGACGACAACCCCGAGCGGGGCACCCAGCTCAAGGCCAACCTGGAGAAGGCCGGCTTCAAGATCACGGTCAAGAACATCCCGGCCGACGCCAAGCTCGACGAGACCAAGAAGAAGGACAACCCCTGGGACCTCTACCTGGACTCGTGGGCCGCTGACTGGCCGAGCGGCGCCTCGATCCTGCCGGTCCTCTTCGACGGCCGCTCGATCAAGGCGGAGGGCAACAGCAACACGTCGTACATCAACGACGACGCCATCAACGCCGAGTTCGACCGCGTGCTGGCGATGGACCCGGCCGCCCAGGCGCCGGAGTGGGCCAAGCTCGACGAGCGCATCATGAAGGAGCTCGCGCCCGCCGTCCCGATGTACGTCGACGTCGCGTACTACGTGCACGGCTCCAAGGCCGGCGGCGTCTTCATCAGCAGCGTCTTCGGCTACCCCGCGTTCGTGAACGCCTTCGTCAAGCAGTAACCGCTCGCGCTTTCCCCAAGAGGGCTGCCCTCTTGAAACAGCGCGCAGGCCCGTCTCGACCAAGAATCCCTGCTTTTGTTGCCTCGCGCCGCTGTCGCGGTCTGAGGCAACAAGAGCGGGGATTTTGCTGCCTCGCCCGGCCGCAGGCCGTAGCCGTGACCAACGGCGGACGGGTGAGGCCGCGGGAGCAACGGCATGGACCACGACGGGCATCGCGGTAGCTCAGAATCTCCATCTCTTGGAATAGATCATCTAGAGGTTGCGGCGGATGAAGTCGAGCTCGACGCGGAGCAACTGCTCGGCGACCCCTCCCGCGGCCATGTGCGTGGCGCCGGTCAGCGGGATCACCGAGTGCGGGCGGCCGGAGGCGAGCAGCGCCGCGGAGAGGCGCAGCGTGTGTGCCGCGACCACGTTGTCGTCGGCGAGGCCGTGGATCAGCAGCAGCGGGCGGGCGTCGCGGGCCGGCTCGGTGGCGATCTCGACGAGCGAGTGGTGGGCGTACACGTCGCCGTTTTCGCTCGGCAGGCCCAGGTAGCGCTCGGTGTACGCGGTGTCGTACAGCCGCCAGTCGGCCACCGGCGCGCCGGCGATGCCGCAGCGGAAGATCTCCGGGCGGCGCAGCACCGCGAGGCCGGCCAGCCAGCCGCCGAACGACCAGCCGCGTACCGCCACGTGGTCGAGGTCGAGGTCGGGGTGCTTGCCGGCCAGCGCGGCCAGCGCGTCGACCTGGTCGGTGAGCACCACGTCGGCCACGCGGCGATGGATCACCTTCTCGAACGAGGGTGCCACTCCCGGTGTACCCCGGTTGTCGACCGTGACCACCGCGAAGCCGGCGTCTGCCCACCACTGCCGCTCCAGCCACCGTGAGCGCGCGGCGAGCACCTCCTGGTGGCCCGGGCCGCCGTATACGTCGAGCAGCACGGGCAGGCGGCGGCCGGTCACGTGGTTTCGGGGGTAGAGCACGGCGGCGGGCAGGCGGCGGTCGGCGACCCGTTCGAGCAGCGGGCGCGGCGCGTACGGCGGCTTGGCCGCATGTGACGTGATCTCGGCGATCTGCTTGCCGGCCCGCCACACCGTCCAGTGCGTGCCGGCGCGGTCGAGCGAGGCGGAGCCGACCACGAGCACGTCGCCGCCGACCGCACCCATGTGCCAGCCGGGGGCGGTGGTCAGCGACCGGATCTCGGCGCCGCCCGCCCCGATCGCCGTGCGCACGCGGAAGAGGTGCTGCTCGCTCGGCTCGCCCTCGCTCGCCTCCACGAGCAGGTCGGGGGAGCCCGCGCCGGCACCGGCGGCCATCCGCCCGACCACGCGGCGCACGTACAGCGAGGGCGGCGTGAGCAGCGTGCCGTCGGCGAAGAGGCAGCGCGCGTCGTATCCGTCGTGGGCCAGCTCGCCGCCGACGAGCACGCGGCCGTCGGGCAGGTGGCTGGGGGTGCCGGCGACCGGCTCCACCCACCGAGGGTCGGCCAGCTCGGCGTGCACCTGGGTCTCGCCGGTGCGCGGGTCGACCGAGAGCACGAGCCCGTGCTGTTGGAGGCGGCGGAGCACGGTGATCAGCGGCCCGCCTTCGGCCCAGTGCACCGAGACGAGGTAGGGGTAGGTCTCCCGGTCCCAGTGCACGTCGACCCAGCCGCCTTCGAGGTCGAGCAGGTGGAGGGTGACCTCGGCGTTGGCCGCGCCCGCGTACGGGTAGGCCACGCTCGTCGGCGCCACCTCCGGGCGGGCCGGGTCGTGCAGGTGCCAGCGGGGCACGCGCGACTCGTCGACCCGGGCGGCCAGGATCGAGCGGCCGTCGGGCGCCCACCAGTAGCCGCGAAAGCGCCCCAGCTCCTCCGCCGCGATGAACTCGGCGAGCCCCCACGTGACGTCGCCCTCCTCGCCGGCCAGCAGCGCGTCGGTGCCGTCGGTGTGGATCACGTGGAGGCTGCCGGACGTCACGTACCCGATGCGGCGGCCGGTGGGGTCGGGCCGCGGGTCGACGACCGGGCCGGTGGTGGCGACCTCGGTGACGTCGCCGTTGACGAGGTCGGCGCGGAAGAGGCGGCCGGCGAGCGGAAACGCGGCCACCCGCGCGGCCGGGTCCGTCGCGTACGATCCGATGCCGCTCGCGGAGAGCCGCAGCCGCTCGCGCAGCGCCCGCTCCTCGGCGGGCAGGTCACCTCGGCCGTCGGTGAGCAGCGCGGACGGCTCGGCGATCAGCCGCTCGGTCGCGGTCTCGACGTCGAGCACCCAGAGCGCGTCGGCCGCGTCCTCCGGACCGGGCGAGCGCAGGAAGACCACCCGCGAGCCGTCGCTCGCGACTGTCACGGCCCGCGGCGCTCCGCGGGTGAACCTCCGGGTACGGGCGGCTAGCTCCGGGTACTCCACCCCCGGATCGTAAGTCCGCGTGATCGGTCCGCCCGACCAAGGCCGGCGTGTCCGCACGTAAACGCCGTGTCCGCGGCTTGACGTGGCACGCGGCGGTGTACCCGAGCGGACGCGTAGAGTTGTCCGGCGTGGCACGACGACTCATGCTGGTCCACGCCCACCCCGACGACGAGACGGTGAGCACGGGCGCGACGATGGCGCACTACGCCGCCCAGGGGGTGCAGATCACGCTCGTGACCTGCACGCTCGGTGAGGAAGGCGAGATCCACGTGCCCGAGCTGGCGCTGCTCGCCGCCGCCGAGGCCGACCAGCTGGGCGGCTATCGGCTGGCCGAGCTCGACGCCGCGTGCGCCGCCCTCGGCGTCACCGACCACCGCTTCCTCGGCGGCGCGGGTCGCTACCGCGACTCCGGGATGATGGGCCTGGAGACCAACAAGCACCCCCGCTGCTTCTGGCAGGCCGACGTCGACCAGGCCGCCCGCCACCTGCTGGAGATCATGCGGGAGGTGCGGCCGCAGGTCGTGGTCACCTACGACGAAAACGGCTTCTACGGCCACCCCGACCACATCCAGGCCCACCGGGTGGCGATGCGCGGGGCCGAGCTGGCCGCCGCCGAGGGCTTCGGGCCCGCCAAGGTGTACTGGACCACGGTGCCGAAGAGCGTGCTCGAGGCGGGCATCAACGAGTTCGCCCAGTCCAGCGACAATCCGTTCGCGGGCATCGACAAGGTCGAAGACTTCCCGTTCGGCACGTCAGACGAGGAGGTCGCGGCCCGCATCGACGCCACCGACCAGCACGAGGCCAAGGTGGCCGCCATGCGCGCGCACGCCACCCAGATCCCGGAGACCTCCTGGCTGTACTCGATCGCCGGCAACTTCGGCAGCGAGTTCATGGGCGTGGAGTACTACACGCTGGCCGCCGGCGAGCGGGGCCCCGGCGAAGGCCCGCACGGCTGGGAGAGCGACCTTTTCGCCGGCCTGCCGTCATGAGCCCCCGATGACCGTGTCCACCCCGAGCCTGCCGGTCGACGGTGACGCGACGGATGAGACGCCGCCGCCACCACCGCCGTCCCGCTTCGACGGAGCGGTCGAGACCGGCCTGCGCGTGGCCGGTGGTGCGATCGCCGTGGTCGCCGCGCTGGTCACCGCCGTGGCCGAGCTCGTGATCGCGCCCTTGCGGCTGGGCGGCCAGCTGATCGGCGTCGCCGTGGTCGCGACGGTGGCGGCCAACCTGGCGCTCGGCTGGTTCGCGTACACGACGGTCGGACGCAAGTGGGCCGTCGCCCTCCCGGCCGCCGCCTGGCTGGTGCTGATGGTGACCGCCTCGGGGCGCACGACCGAGGGCGACCTGCTGCTGGTCGGGCCGCAGGGCGACGCGGTGGTCGACGGCAACAGCTGGGTCGGCGTCGCCATGATCCTGGCCGGGTCGATCGCCTTCGCGGTGGTGGGCTTCCGCCTGATGCTCGCCCAGCCGCCATACTCAGCAAACAAGCAGCTTCCCCACAGCTGACTGGGGTGTGACGGCGCACACTCGGGCACTACTCTCTCTGGCGAGGATTGTTCACCTGCCGTTGGGGAGGGTGTGCGATGAAGGACCGTTGGCTGCCGGTCGGCGTGCTCGCGGGTGTGCTGTTCGCGGTCAACGTGGCGGCGCGCCTGGTCGCCCGCCTCGGCTTCAACGACGACGGCGAGGCGCAAGACCGCATCTCGCTCGGCATGTTCGTGGTGATCGGCGTGCTCCTGGCGGTCATGGCGTTCCTGTGGGGGCGGCGCCACCCGGCCGGCCGGTGGATCGCCGACATCGGCGCGGCAGTGATCGTCGCCGTGCTGCTCACGATCTTCGTGGGGCCGTTCGTCAGCGGAGACTCCCCGTTCGAGGGCGGCGCCGGTGACTTCTTCGCGCAGATCTGGCTCTACGGCGCCTTCGCCATCGGCGGCTCGCTGGTCGGCTTCCTGATCCTCGTGGCACTCGGCCTCGACTACCGCTCGCAGGGCCTCAAGCGCTTCGCCGAAGCCAAGAGGGCCAAGCCTCACCGCGCGGTCCGCCGCTAGCCCAGGCTTCCCGGCATCCCATTCGAAGGGATTTCCCGGGTCCGCGTCAGCTGCCGACCGCCGCTCCCGCCGGAGACCGCGGTGGCCGGCGGCTCGCCAGGGCTCGCCGAGATCCCCGGCCCCCGCTGCCAGCTCCGCGCACCAAGGGCCCACGCCCTAAGCCGGTGTCGGGGCTTCGCGGGTCAGATAGCTGTGGTGGGTGGTGAAGCCGAGCTTCGCGTAGAGGGCGACCGCTGCCGCGTTGCGCTCCTCGACCTGGAGAAACGCGCGGCCGGCGCCCGACTCGGTGCCCCAGCGGGCGAGCGCGCCGACCACCTCCTGGGCGAGCCCGCCGCGCCGTGCCTCGGGCACCACTTCGATGAGCGCGAGGCCGAGCCACCGGCCCTCGCCGGTGATCGTGCCGCGGCCGGTGGCGAGCAGGGCGCCACTCGGGTCGTACATGTGCGCGAAGCGGACCTGGCGCACGGCGGTGAGGATGTGGCGCGCGGCGTCCGGGAGGCCGCCCTTTCGCCCGGCCGCGATCTCCAGCCAGGCGTCCGACGGCGTGCGGGTGAGCTCGACCCGCGCGCGGGCCGGCGCGGCGTCGACGATCGAACGCAACGGCGCGGTCTGCACCAGCGTCAGTGGGCGGGCGCTCCAGCCGCGGGCGTCGAGCGCGACGCCCACCGGGGCGGCCAGCGGTAGCGGCGTGTTGATCAGGGGGTGCGCGCCGCGGGCCAGGTACCACCGCTCGACCGCGTCGATCGCCGCCTCGAGAGGGCGGTCGGGGTCGCCGATGGGGAGCGCGGAGTTGCCCCGGCCGGTCCAGCCGTCGGCCGCGCGCAGCAGCCAACCGCCGAGCCGCTCCTGCACCGGCGCCGGCCACGCCTCGTTGGCGGCGAGCTCGAGCGCGATGACGTCCGTGGCATTCGGCCGCCGCGTCGGGGGCACCCGTTTCGCGCGGTGGATCTCATCTAGTGGTACGCGCAGCGGGCCCTTCGACGTCGCGATCGTGAGATCGGTCTCGGTGATCTCGACGAGCTCGCCGAGTGCGTCCGAGTAGAGCGGACGATCGTTACGAACCCCGACAACTCGCCGCACCACGACCCGGTGTCCCACATCCGCACGACGGAGCACGCACCACTCCCTCCAGGGCGAGATACTAGGTCTCTAAGCCGAGATACTAGGCTCCTACTGCCGCAGCATAAGGGCGGCGTGGCTTGCGGAGAGGATGACCCGTGACCTACATCATCGCCGAGCCGTGCGTTGATCTGCTCGACAAGGCGTGCATCGAGGAGTGCCCCGTCGACTGCATCTACGAGGGCAACAGGATGCTCTACATCCACCCCGATGAGTGCGTCGACTGCGGGGCGTGCGAGCCGGTCTGCCCGGTCGAGGCGATCTTCTACGAAGACGACGTGCCCGAGCAGTGGAAGGACTACACGGCGGCCAACTACGAGTTCTTCGAGGACCTCGGCTCCCCGGGCGGTGCCTCCAAGATCGGTAAGGTCGACAAGGACGCCACCTTCGTCGCCGCCCAGCCGCCGCGCGAGACCGAGCACTGAGCGTGGCCGGCGGGCGCCTGTCCGAGCGGCTGCCCGACTTCCCGTGGGATCTGCTGTCACCGGCCAAGCGAGTCGCCACCGAGCACCCGGGGGGCCTGGTCGACCTGTCGATGGGCACCCCGGTCGACCCGGTGGCGCCCCTGGTGCGTGAGGCGCTCGCCGCCGCTTCGGACTCGCCCGGCTACCCGCCGACCGCCGGCACACCCGCGCTGCGGGCCGCCATCGCGGAGTGGGTGGTCCGCGCCTGCGTCGCCCCCGGGTCGGCAAAGCCAGGTCCAACTGGCGCGACAGGCACAGTTCCCGCCGTCCTGCCCACCATCGGTTCCAAGGAGCTTGTGGCCTGGCTGCCGACGCTGCTCGGCGTCGGCCCGGGCGACACGGTGGTCATCCCGACGGTGTGTTACCCCTCCTACGAGGTGGGGGTGCGGCTGGCCGGCGCCACCCCGGTGCGCACCGACTCGCTCACCTCGCTCGGCCCCGCCCCGGTCAAGCTGGTCTGGGTCAACTCCCCGTCCAACCCGACGGGCCAGGTGCTCCCCGCCGGCCACCTGCGCAAGGTCGTCGACTGGGCCCGCGAGCGGGGCGCGGTGGTGGCCAGCGACGAGTGCTACCTCACGCTCGGCTGGGAAGACGAGCCGGTGTCCGTGCTGTCGCCCGAGGTCAGCGGTGGCAGGCTGGATGGCGTGCTGGCGCTCCACTCGCTCTCCAAGCGGTCCAACCTCGCCGGCTACCGGGCCGGCTTCGTGGCCGGCGACCCCGAGATCGTGTCGGAGCTTCTGGCCGTCCGAAAGCACGCCGGCATGATCGTGCCGGCTCCGGTACAGGCGGCGATGGTGGCCGCGCTGGGCGACGAGGAGCACGCGTCGGCACAGCGCGCCGCCTACGCGGCCCGCCGCGAGGTGCTGCGCGCCGCGCTGGTCAAGGCCGGCTTCGAGATCGAGCACTCGGGCGCCGGGCTCTACCTGTGGGCGACCCGGGGCGACGACTCGTGGTCCACCGTGGACTGGTTCGCCGAGCGGGGCATCCTCGTCGCCCCTGGCGCCTTCTACGGCCCGGCCGGCGAGCGGCACGTGCGGGTGGCCCTGACCGCTACAGACGAGCGAGTGGCGGCCGCCGCCGAGCGCCTCGAAATCTGAGTCACTTTCGCGTCTTCTCGTTGTAACGGTCCCGTCCCCTAATCCGAGGAGAATGTGTCCGTGATCGGCGGAAAAGCATAGTCCGCGGACTATGGCGGACCGCTTCATCGACTGGTACAACGTTCAACGGACCGGTCGAGGCGGTCCATCGCGCCGGTGGCCGCGAAGGGGAGGCTCGTGTCGGCTCGACGGGTCATGACCTATTACGGGCTGTGGATGGCAGCCCTGGGCGTTGGCGCGTTCACGCTTCCCTCCCTCCACAAGTACTTCTGGGCCGCCATCGGGGTCAGCAGCGTCGGTGCGATCTTCGCCGGCGTGCTGCGACACCAGCCGCGGCGGCGGCTGCCGTGGTGGTTTCTCGCTGGTGGGCTGGCCGTTTTCGGGGCCGGCGATCTCGTTTTCAATCTCGCCCCCGACGAGAGCCAGGTGCCGCTTCTCGCCGACATTCTTTACCTGAGCGTCTTTCCGCTGATCGTCGCGGGCTATTACGGGTTCACCCGCGCGAGCCTCACGATTCGCGATCGATCGAGGATGCTCGACCTGCTCGTGTTCGCGACCGTCGGCGCGATGGCCCTGTGGGTGTTCGCCGTGGGGCCCGACCTCAGGTCGCCGGCGGTGACCTCGTTCGAAAAGTCGGCCATGGCGGCGTACGCGCTGGGCAACCTGATCGTCTTCACCATCACCGTGCGCCTGTTCGCCACCTACCAGCGCACCGCCTCGGTGGTGCTGCTCGCGGTCGGCTCGGCCGGCGTGCTCACCGCCGACATCCTGTACGGGTTGACAAGCCTCGACGGTAACTACCAAAACGGCGGACTCATCGACATCGGCTGGTGGGTCTTCTACGCCGCCTGGGGCGCGGCCGCGCTGCACCCCTCGATGGCCGGACTCACCGCCCCGGTCGACGCCCGGCGCGGCGAGGTCAAGACGCTCTGGCTGGCGCTGCTCGGCACGGCCGCGCTGGTGCCGCCGGCCGCGCTGCTCGTGCAGTCGGCCAACGGTGAGATCCGCGACGCGCCGCTCATCGCGATCACCTCCGGGATGGTCTTCATCGCCGTGCTGGTGCGCCTCACCGACTCGATCTTCGCGCACCGGCACGCGGTCAGCCGCGAGCGCGGGATGCGCCAGTCGATGGCCGCGCTCGTCTCCGCCACCGACGCCGCCGAGGTCAACCGCGCGGTGCGCGCCGCGGTGGCCCGCCTGATCCCGCCGGATACCGGATACCGGCTGGTCTTCGCCGTGCACCACGCCGACGGCGTGCCGGCCACCGCGGTGAGCATCTGGGGTCCCGCGGTCGTGCCGCCGGTGCTGCCGCACGGCGCGCGGGGCGCGGCCGCCGCCCGCCGCACCCGCGTCCTGCGGGTACGGATGCTGCACCCGGCCCTGGCCGAGCAGCTGGGCGGCTTCGAGAGCGCGGTGATGTGCCCGCTGGTGCTCGACTCACCGGCCGGTGGCGCGCCCCGCATCGGTGCCCTGATCGTCTCCGCCGAGGCGGGCATCCTCGACAGCCTGCGTGACGCGCTGGAGGTGCTGGCCGGGCAGGCCGCGCTCGCGCTGGAGCGGATCGCGCTGAGCGACGAGGTCAACAGGCGGCACAGCGAGGCCTACTTCCGCACGCTCGTGCAGAGCACCGCCGACGTGATCCTGATCGTGGGCGACGACGACTCGATCCGATACGCCAGCCCGTCCACCTCCGCCGTGCTCGGCGTCGAGCCGGGCGACACCACCGTGGTGTGGGATGTGATCCACCCGGACGACCGGGCGGCGGTGGAGCAGACGCTGGAGCTGGCCCGCTCCGGCCAGGCGCCACCCACGGAGTGGACACAGTGGAGCTTGCAGCACCCGGGCGGCAGCCGCGTGCAGGTCGAGGTGAGCTGCCGCGACCTGCGCCGTGACCGCACCGTGCGCGGGCTCGTGGTCACCATGCGCGATGTGACCACGCGTGACAGGCTGGAGCGCGAGCTGAGCCACCGGGCGCTGCACGACGCGCTGACCGGCCTGCCCAATAGGGTGCTCTTCCACGACCGGGTGCGCGAGGCCGTGGCAAGCGGCACCGGCGTGGCGGTGCTCCTCATCGATCTCGATGACTTCACGATGGTCAACGACACCTCGGGTCACACCGCCGGCGACGGGTTGCTGACCGCGGTGGGCCAGCGGCTCGTGGCCACGCTTGGCGAGCACCAGACCGTGGCGCGGGTCGGCGGCGACGAGTTCGCGGCACTGATCGAGGGCATCGCCGACGCCGCCGCGGCCGAGGAGATCGCCGGGGACGTGCTGGCGGCGATCGCCGAGCCCTTCCAGCTTGGCGAAGCGGCGATCAGCGGTTCGGCCAGCGTCGGCCTCGCCACCACCGCCGACGCCTCCGACGCGCACGAGCTGCTGCGCCAGGCCGACCTCGCGCTGCGGCTGGCCAAGGGGGCGGGCAAGGGCCGGTGGCGGCGCTACCAGGCCGCGCTGCACACGGCGGTGCTGCAGCGGATCGAGATGCGGGTGGCGTTGGAGCAGGCGGTCGCCGACCTCAACTTCACGGTGGCCTACCAGCCGATCGTCGGTGTCGCCGATGGCGCGACGGTCGGCTTCGAGGCGCTGGTACGGTGGCAGCACCCCACGCTCGGCCTTGTCTCGCCAGACGAGTTCATCGACGTGGCGGAGGAGACCGGCCTGATCGAGCCGATCGGCGACTGGGTGCTCCAGCAGGCCATCGCGACGGCCACCACCTGGCCCGGCACGCCGTACGTGAGCGTCAACGTCTCGGCCCGCCAGTTTCGCGTGCCATGCTTCGTCGACAAGGTGCGCAAGGCACTCGCCGACGCCGGCCTGCCGCCGGAGCGCCTGATGCTGGAGATCACCGAGCGCCTGCTCCTCCGCGACGACGAACAGGTCTGGCTCGACCTCACCGGCCTCCGCGAGATGGGCGTGCGGATCGCGATCGACGACTTCGGCACCGGCTTCTCGTCGCTGAGCTACCTGCAGCAGGTGCCGATCGACGTGCTGAAGATCGACAAGACCTTCACCGCCACGGTCTCCTCCTCCGCCCGCCAACAGGCCATTGTGGACGGCATCGTGCGGCTCGCGCAGACCCTCAACCTCGAGGTCGTGGCCGAGGGCATCGAGACCGAGGCCGACCGCGACCTGCTCCGCGTCATCCACTGCCCGTACGGCCAGGGCTACCTCTTCTCCCAGCCGCTCGCGCCGGACGAGGTGGCGGGCTGGCTCCGCTTCGAACACGACACCGCGGACGCCGAGATCGCCGCCATCTCCCACCCCTAGGGCGTATTTCATAAGGGTCGGTCGAGATGGGCCCGCCGCAGGCCGGGCATGCCCTTATGAAACACGCCCTAGCACTGCCTGTGTATCGCAGAGTTTCTAGGGGTTTTCCCGGGCTGCGAAATACATACTCGGTATGCAACGATGGGCCCATCGAAACGGGGCCAGGCGTCTATATAGACGCCTACGAAGGAGGTTGCGTTGCGACTCCGAGGAAAGTTGTCAGCCATCGCGCTCGCCACCGGGCTCGTGCTCGGTGCGGCGCAGCCGGGTTGGGCGGCGCCGTCGGGCGCCACCGGCGCGGCTGGGGCGGCCGCTCGGTCGGCCAAGGGTGTCACGGTGACGCTGCTGACCGGCGACCGGATCACGCTCGCGTCGGCCGTCGCCAACGGTGTGGCGGTCCAGCCCGGCAAGGGGCGTGACAAGGTGCTGTTCACCGTGCGCCGTGACCGCGACTCGCTGTACGTGATTCCGAGCGACGCCGAGCCGCTCATCCGCTCCGGCAAGCTCGACCGCCGGCTGTTCGACGTGCGCGGGCTTGTGCGGGCCGGCTACCACGACGCCGTCCGTGACACGCTGCCGCTCCTGGTGCGCTACGGCGCGACGAGCGCGCGTTCCGCCGCGGGCACGCTCTCCGCCGCCGGTGCCACGGTGACCCGGCAGCTGTCGGTTGTGGACGGTGCCGCCGTAGCGGCCAAAAAGGACAGTGCGCCGAAGCTCTGGTCGACGCTGACCGCGGGGCGGGGCTTCGACAAGATCTGGCTCGACGGCAAGCGCGAGATCTCGCTCGACCAGAGCGTCCCGCAGATCGGCGCGCCGGCCGCGTGGGCGGCAGGTTACACCGGCGAGGGCGTGACCGTCGCGGTGCTGGACACCGGCGTCGACACCGCGCACCCCGACCTGGCCGGCAAGGTGAGCGACTCGCGAAACTTCAGCGAGACGCCCGAGGCGGGCGACGCCATCGGACACGGCACCCACGTCGCCTCCACGATCGCGGGCAGCGGGGCCGCCTCCGGCGGCAAGTACAAGGGTGTGGCGCCGGACGCGGAGCTGATCTCCGGCAAGGTCTGCGAGACCAACTTCTGCACCGACTCGGCGATGCTGGCCGGCATGCAGTGGGCCGCGGCCGAAAAGGGCGCGAAGGTCGTCAACTTCAGCATCGGTGGCTTCGACACCCCGGAGATCGACCCGCTCGAGGAAGCGATCAACACGCTGACCGCCCAGTACGGCACGCTTTTCGTGGTCGCGGCGGGCAACAGCGGTTCGGGTGACGGTTCGGTCGAGTCGCCGGGCAGCGCGGAGGCGGCGCTCACGGTCGGCGCGGTCGACAAGTCGGACGAGCTCGCCGACTTCTCCAGCCGCGGGCCGCGCCTCGGCGACGAGGGCATGAAGCCCGACATCACCGCGCCGGGCGTCGGCATCGTGGCCGCCCGGGCCGCCGGCACGTTGCTGGACGAGCCGGTCGACGAGCACTACACGCGCGCCTCGGGCACCTCGATGGCCACCCCGCACGTCGCCGGCGCGGCCGCCCTCCTCGCTCAGCAGCACCCGGACTGGAAGGCGGGCAGCCTCAAGGCCACGCTCATGGCTTCGGCCAAGTCCAACCCGTCGCTCACCGGATACCAGCAGGGCGCCGGCCGTGTCGACCTGGCCCGCGCGATCACCCAGGCGGTGACCGCCGACCCGGTCAGCGTCTCCTATGGACGGCCGTTCTGGCCGCACAACGACGACGAGCCGGTCGCCAAGACCGTCACCTATCACAACGGCGGCACCGCCGACGTGACGCTCGACCTCGCCGTCTCCGCCGTCGGCCCCGAGGGCGAGCCGGCCCCGGCCGGCATGTTCACGGTGAGCGCGACCACGCTGACCGTGCCGGCCGGCGGGCAGGCGCAGGTGACCGTCACCGCCGACACGCGAGTGGCGGGGCCGGACGGGCTCTACTCAGGACAGTTGGTCGCCACGGGTGGCACCACCGCCGTGCGTACGCCGCTGGGCGTAAACAAGGAGGTGGAGAGCTATAACGTGACCGCGACGCTCATCGACCACGACGGCAACCCGACCGGCTTCGGCTCGGCCACGCTGCTCGGGCTCGACGAGTTCTTCTGGCTCGACCTGGCCGACGAAGACGGCACGGCGACCGCCCGCGTGCCGAAGGGGCGCTACAACCTGTCCGCCATGATCCTCACCTCACGCGGCGAAGACGTGCAGCCGGCCGTGTCCGTGCAGGCGCGGCCGGTGTTCGACGTGACCCGCGACGTATCGGTCACGTTCGACGCGCGCGAGGGCAAGCCGGTCGTCACGACGGTGCCGGACCGCACGGCGGTGCCCGCCCTTGTCGACATCTCGTTCGCGCAGGACCAGGGCGAGTTCGGTTACGGCGTGTCTCTGTGGGCCAGCTCGTTCGAGGAGCTCAGCACGCTCCACATCGGACCGCCGGGGAAGGGGTTCTTCTCCAGCATCGCGAGCCAGTGGGCCAAGGGGGATCCGGAGACCGGGTTCGCGAACTCGCCGTTCTTCTACGGCGTCGCTGAGGGCTTCACCGGGCGGCTGCCCAGCGGATACGTCAAGCACCTGCGTCGTGGTGACCTGGCGACCGTGCGGCAGGACTTCGGCAAGGCCGCCGAGGGCCTCTTCGGCGAGCGGCTGATCTTCCCGGTGCTGGATCCCGACAACGGCGCGTCGGCGGTCATCATTCCCATCGACCTGCCGAGCCGCCGCACCGAGTACTTCTACGCGCGCGGCGTGCGGTGGGCGCCTGAGCTCGACGTCAGCAAGCCGAGCGAGGATCCGGAAGGCTTCCCGGACATCCAGGAGCTGCTCGTCCAGGCGCCGGTCAAGTACCGTGCGGGCCAGGTGTACCGCGACGTGTGGCACACCGGACCCTTCGGCCCGGGGCTGCCCGCGCAGCCGTGGCCACACCAGTGGGTGAGCCGCCTCGGTGACCTGATCATCGTCGACCTGCCGCTCTACGCGGACCGGGCCGGCCACGCGGGATTCTCGCGTACCGACACCGGACGCACCGCGCTCTACCGCGACGGCGAGCTGGTCGGGGAGACCGACTGCGCGGGCTGCGGCGAGTTCGAGGTGCCGCCAGGCCGGGCCAACTACCGCCTCGAGGTGGCGGGCACCCGCAGCGTGGGTGACCTGAGCACCGAGACACGCGGCGTGTGGACGTTCCGGTCCGCGAACGTGCCGGGCGAAGGCGTGTTCGCCAAGCTGCCGCTGTCGGCGGTGCGGTTCACGCCGCGGCTCGACAGCGACAACGCCGCGCCGGCGGGCCGGTCGTTCCAGATCCCGGTCACGGTGCAGCGGCAGCCCGGCACACCGGGCGCCGGCGTCAGGTCGCTGACCGTCGACGTGTCGTACGACGACGGCAAGACCTGGCAAAAGGCCCAGCTGCGCCGCGACGGCGGCGGCTGGGTAGCCACGGTGCGACACCCGACCGGGGCCGGCTTCGTGTCACTGCGCGCCAGCGCACGCGACTCGGCCGGCAACACCGTGACCCACACGGTCGTACACGCCTACCGGCTGAAGTGAGATAACCCGCTTCCCCCGGTCCGTCCAGGCCCGGGGGAAGCCCCGAGACCCCACCGGCGCCTGCAACCCCGGGGTGTCGAGGGGAACGGCGCGGTAGCCCAAAATGGTCGAAGTGTGCAGTGTCGCCGCACCGCAGGTAACGTAGCGTGATCAGATGTGGGGCGTAGATGTGGATCTAGAACGGTTAGGGTCGATATAGCGCCCTAACCGTTCTAGATCGCGAACCTGGTGCTCGTTACCGGGCGCAGCGGCTACTGCCTGCGATCGGGGGTCGCCCGGCTCGGTCGGCGCCGGTCTGGCGGCCTAGGACATTGTGGACGAACGCCGACGTCGGGCGGTGCGAGCCCTTTGGGTGGGGGCTTGGTGCGCGGAGGTGGCAGCGGGGGCCGGGGATTTCGGCGAGCTTTGGCGAGCCGCCGGCCACCGCGGTCTCCGGCGGGAGCGGCGGTCAGTGACTGACACGGCCCGGGAAATCCTCTTGAGACTTCAGGGTGAGTGGCATCTAGTCGTTGGCGTGTAGCGCGGCGTTGAGCTCGATGCCGGTGCCTTTGCGGGGCCGGGCCTCGATGGCGCCGGTGACCGAGTTTCGGAGGAAGAGCAGGCCCGATTGGCCGGAGAGCGTGGCCGCCTTGACGATCTCGCCGGTCGGGAGGGTGACCTTCGTGCCGGCGGTCACGTAGCAGCCGGCCTCCACGACGCAGTCGTCGCCGAGTGAGATGCCGATGCCCCCGTTGGCGCCGATGAGGCAGCGCTCTCCGATGCGGATGCGCTCCCGGCCGCCGCCGGAGAGGGTGCCCATGATGGAGGATCCGCCGCCCACGTCGCTGCCGTCGCCGACGATGACGCCCGCGCTGATCCGGCCCTCGATCATCGAGTTGCCGAGGGTGCCGGCGTTGAAGTTGACGAAGCCCTCGTGCATGACCGTCGTGCCGGGGGCCAGGTGGGCGCCGAGGCGCACCCGGTCGGCGTCGGCGATCCGCACGCCGGAGGGCACGACGTAGTCGATCATGCGGGGAAACTTGTCGATCCCGTAGATCGTCAGGTGGCGGCCGGCTGAGCGCTCGATCAGGCGAAGCTCGTCGACCCAGTCCGGCGGGCAGGGGCCGGCCGAGGTCCAGGCCACGTTGGGCAGCACGCCGAAGATGCCGTCGAGGTTGATGTCGTTGGGCCGCACGTGGCGGTGGGAGAGCAGGTGCAGCCGGAGGTAGGCGTCCGCGGTGTCCTTCGGCGGGTCTTCCAGCGAGCCGATCTCGGTGCGGACCACCGCCGTGCGCAGGAGCGGGAGCGACCGCTCGCCGACGACCATGACGGGTGTCTCGTCGGCCGGCGCGACGCCGAGGCCGAGCTTGCCAGCGGGGTACCAAGCGTCGAGCACCTGGTCATCGGTCGTAATGGTGGCAAGTCCGAGGCCCCAGGCCGGCAAACTCTGCATGACGAAAAGGTACCGTGCCTGGCATGGCGAACCCGCTGACCCCCGACGTCATGGCCGATCCGGTCGCGCTCACCCGCGCGCTGGTCGACATCGAGTCCGTCTCCCTCCACGAGAAGGAGATCGCCGACTGCGTGGAGGAGGTGCTGCGCGCGGCGCCCCACCTCTCGGTGCGGCGGTTTGGCAACACTGTGATGGCCCGTACCGACCTCGGGCGGGCGCAGCGGGTCGTGCTCGCCGGCCACCTCGACACCGTGCCGATCAACGACAACTTCCCGGCGACGATCCAGGGCGACCTTATCTACGGCTGCGGCACCGCGGACATGAAGGCGGGCGTGGCGTTCGCGCTGCACCTGGCCGTGAGCGTGCCCGAGCCGAGGTTCGACGTGACCTACTTCTTCTACGAGGCCGAGGAGGTCGACTCCCAGTACAACGGCCTCTATCTGGTGGCCAACGAGCACCCGGAGTGGCTGGCGGCCGACTTCGCGGTGCTGCTCGAGCCGACCTACGGCGTGGTCGAGGCGGGCTGCCAGGGCAGCATGCGGGCGGTCGTCCGGACCAAGGGCCGGCGGGCGCACTCGGCGCGTTCCTGGCGGGGGATCAACGCGATCCACGCGGTCGGCGAGGTGCTGCGGCGGCTGGAGGCGTACGAGCCGCGGACCGTGCCGATCGACGGCTGCACCTACCGGGAGGGGCTCAACGCGGTGCGCATCCGCGGCGGCGTCGCCGGCAACGTGGTGCCCGACCTGTGCGAGGTCGAGGTCAACTACAGGTTCGCGCCGGACCGGAGCGAGGCCGAGGCGCACGCGCACGTGCGCGAGGTATTCGACGGGTTCGAGGTCGAGGTGGTCGACTCGGCGGGTGGCGCGCTGCCCGGGCTCTCCGCGCCCCCCGCGCGGGAGTTTCTGACCACCGTCGGCGAGGCGCCGGTGGCGAAGCTGGGCTGGACCGACGTGGCGCGGTTTGCCGCGCTGGGGATACCGGCGCTCAACTTCGGCCCGGGCGACCCCAACCTGGCGCACGCGCCCGACGAGCACGTCGAGATCGGCAAGATCCGCGACGGTGCCGCCACGCTGCACCGCTGGCTGAGCTAGGCGGCCTTGACCTGCGAGGTCTCGGTCTCGGATGCGCTCGTGGCGCGCTGGTTGGCCATCAGGCGGCGCTCTTCGACGACATCTCGGATCCGTCGCTGCATCTGCCGGCGGAGCCGGATCAGCTCATTGCGGGTCATCACGGTGTCCCTCCCCCGTTCCGTGGATACCCAGTATGTGTCAGTAAGACGCCCGCCGCGCGGGTTTGGTTGCATCAGTTAGTACGAGTCTCGGAGCACTACGGTTGATTCCATGAACCACATAAACCGTGGCCACATTCCTGGCCCGGAGCGTCACCGAGGAGCTGTCACTTTACGTCGTGAGGCGATTCCGGGGAGTACCGCCGACGAGCGACTCCTGGACTCGCGCCAGCGTGCCGATTGGAAAACGAAGGACGCCTGGCGGGCGCTGCGCATCCTGTCCGAGTTCGTGGAGGGCTTCGACACGCTCGCCGACCTGCCGCCGGCGGTCAGCGTGTTCGGCTCGGCGCGGAGCAAGCCGGACAGTCCGGAGTGCGAGCTGGCCCTGCGGCTGGGCGCGGCGCTGGCGGGCGCCGGATACGCGGTCATCACCGGCGGCGGGCCGGGCGTGATGGAGGCGGCCAACCGGGGTGCCAACGAGGCCGGCGGCCTGTCGGTGGGGCTGGGCATCGAGCTTCCGTTCGAGCAGGGCATCAACGAGTGGGTCGACATGGGCATCGACTTCCGCTACTTCTTCGCCCGCAAGACGATGTTCGTGAAGTACGCGCAGGCCTTCGTCGTGCTGCCGGGTGGCTTCGGCACGATGGACGAGCTGTTCGAGGCGCTGACGCTGGTGCAGACCGGCAAGGTGACCCGGTTTCCGGTGGTGCTGATGGGCTCGGCGTACTGGAGCGGGCTGCTCGAGTGGCTGCGCGGCACGCTGGCCGCCGAGGGCAAGATCAGCCCGGCCGACCTCGACCTCATGTGCGTGACCGACGACGTCGAGGAGGCCGTGCGGTACATCGTGGACGCCGACGCCGCGCTGGCCGCGGAGCAGGAGGCCCTCCAGGAAGCGGCGGCCGCGCAGAAGCAGGCGGAGAGCTGAGATGGCTGCGATTTGCGTTTTTTGCGCCTCCTCCCGGCAGCTGGAGCGGCAGTGGCTCGACCTCGCCGACGCGACCGGCCGGGAGATCGCCCGGCGCGGCCACACGCTCGTGTCCGGCGGCGGCTGCGTCGGCATGATGGGCGCCGTGGCCGAAGGGGCGAGGGCCGGCGGCGCGTACACCCTCGGGGTGATCCCGCAGGCGCTGGTCGACCGCGAGATCGCGGACATGGCCGCCGATGAGCTGGTGGTCACCGAAGACATGCTCAGCCGCAAGGCGCTGATGATCGAAAAGTCGGACGCGTTCCTCACTCTTCCGGGTGGACTCGGCACGCTGGACGAGCTCTTCGAGGTCTGGACCACCGCGATGCTCGGCATGCACCGCAAGCCGGTCGCGCTCGTCGACCAGGCGGGCTTCTACAGCGGACTCGTGGCGTGGCTGAGCGGTCTGGGCAAGACGTCGTTCGCCCGGGAGGACGCGCTCGACCTGCTGATCGTCGCGGACTCCGTCCCCGCCGCGCTGGACGCGATCGAGGCCCGCCTGGAATAACAGCTGACTCTCCCTCAGTCCGCTGGTCCTCGCGTCGCGGGCCCGCGACGCGAGGACCAGCAGCGAAAAGATCGTACGGCCGTGGTTCGATGGGCGTCGTGCAGGCGTACCGGTTGGTCCGCCGGCCGGCGGAGGCCGTGCCGGAGCGGCTCGACGATCCGTTGCAGGCGCACGTCGTCGGGCACACCGACGGCCCGCTGCTGGTGGTCGGCGGGCCCGGCACGGGCAAGACCAGCACGCTCGTCGAGGCCGTCGCCGCGCGGGTCGACGAGGGCACCGACCCCGAGCGCATCCTGGTCCTGACGTTCGGCCGCCGGTCCGCCACCGCGCTGCGGGAGCGGATCGAGGCCCGGGTGGCCAGCGGAGACGGGCGGGTCGTCCACGAGCCGCTGGTGCGCACATTCCACGCCTACGCGTTCGGCCTGCTCCGCCGCGCCGCCGCCGACCGCGGCGAGCCCTCGCCCCGGCTGCTCACCGGTCCGGAGCAAGACCTCGTCATCCGCGAGCTGCTCGCCGAGGCGGAAGACAATTGGCCGCCCGGGCTGCGGCCGGCGCTGCCCACGCGGGCGTTCGCCCAGCAGCTGCGTGACCTGCTGCAGCGCGCCGCCGAGCGCGGTGTCACCCCGGCACACCTGGCTGAGCTCGGCGAGCGGCTCGCGCGCCCCGACTGGCCCGCCGCCGCGCGGTTCCTCCGTGAGTACGTGGCGGTGCTCGCCCTCCGCGACGCCACCACCCGCGGCTCGGTCGGCTACGACCCCGCCGAGCTGATCCGCGCCGCCGCGGGGATGTTCGCCGACGACCGGGAGCTGCTGGAGGCCGAGCGGGCGCGCTTGGCGTACGTGTACGTGGACGAGCTCGCCGACACCGACCCGGCCCAGGTCGACCTGCTGTCCCTTGTGGCCGGTGGGGGCAAGCCGCTGGTCGCCTTCGCCGACCCCGACTCGTCCACGTTCGCGTTCCGCGGCGCCGACCCGGCCGGCGTGAGCACGTTCACCCACCGCTTCCGCACGGCTTCGGGGGCGGTGGCGCCGACCGTCACGCTGCACACCAACTACCGCACGGGTGGCGAGCTGCTGGCGACGACCGGGCGCCTCGCGCGCCGGCTCCGCGGTCCGGCGGGCCACCGCCGGCAGACCCCGGCCGCCGATGTCACGGCCGCCGTCGAGGTCCGCACCTTTCGGTCGGGCACCAGCGAGTCCGGATACGTGGCACACACGCTCCGCCAGGCCCACCTGCTCGACGGGGTGCCGTGGTCGCGGATGGCCGTGCTGGTCCGCTCCACCCACCTCCAGCTCGCGCCGCTCCAGCGGGCCCTCCACGCGGCCGGCGTCCCGACCGTGACCCAGGCCGAAGACCTGCCGCTCCACCTGCAGCCCGCGGTCGCGCCGTTCCTGCTGCTCCTGCGCTGCGCGCTGGAGCCGGAGCGGCTCGACGAGGAGGCGGCCGTCGCCCTGCTGCACTCGCCGCTGGGCGGCATCGACCCGCTCGGCGAGCGGCGGCTACGGCAGGGGCTGCGGGCGCTCGCGCTGGCGGCCGACGACCCGCGTCCGTCCGGCGAGCTGCTCGTCGACGCGCTGCGCGAGCCAGCCGAGCTGGCCGCGATCGACCGGCGGTGGGCCAGGTCGGCCAAAGCCATCGCGGCCCTGCTCGCCACCGCCCGCGACGCCGCGGCCGCGCCGGCCGCGACCGTCGAAGACGTGCTGTGGGCGGTGTGGCGGGCGAGCGGCATGGCCGAGCGGTGGTATGGGCTGACCGCACGCAGCGGGCCGGTCGGCGACCCGGGCGAAGAGCGCGGCCTCCAGTGGCGCGGCGTCGCCGCCGACCGCGACCTCGACGCGATCGTGGCGCTCTTCGACACCGCCGCGCGCTTCGTCGACCGGCTGCCCGGTGCGCGCACCGAGGTCTTCCTCGACCACGTCTTCGGCCAGCAGCTCCCGGCCGACACGATCGCGCCGAGCGCCGACCGCGGCCAGGCGGTGCGGCTGCTCACCGCCCACGCGGCCAAGGGCCTGGAGTGGGATGTCGTTGTCGTCGCCGGTGTACAGGAGGGCATCTGGCCCGACCTGCGCCTGCGTGGCAGCCTGCTCGGCTCGGAGCGGCTGGTCGACGTGCTCTCCGGGCGGGCCGACGGGGCGGGCGTCGCCGCTTCGCTGGTCGGGCAGACCTCCGCCCTGCTCGACGAGGAGCGGCGGCTGTTCTACGTGGCGGCCAGCCGGGCACGGCGGCGGCTGCTGGTGACGGCCGTGGCTTCGGCGGCGGTCGGCGGCAGCGACCACGAGGAGCAGCCGAGCCGCTTCCTGGCCGAGCTGCTTCCGGCCGACGAGTCCCAAGTGGACGAAGACGACGCCGGGCCGATCGAGCTGCCGGTCGGGCGGCTGCCCCGGGCGCTCACCCTGCCGGCGCTGGTGGCCGAGCTACGCACCGCCGTCACCGACCCGTCCGCACCGGCAGCGCGCAAGGCCGCCGCGGCGAAGGAGCTGGCCCGCCTGGCCCTCGCCGGGGTGCCGGGCGCCCACCCGCACGACTGGTGGGGCCTGCGTGAGCTCTCCGACGACCGCCCGCTCGTCGACGAGGGCGAGCCGGTGAAGGTCACGCCGTCCACGATGGAGAGCGCGCTGCGGTGCAGCCTGCGGTGGCTGCTGGAGCGCCACGGCGGCGGCGCGCCACCGAGCGCGGCGCAGGGCGTGGGAAACCTCGTGCACGCGGCGGCGATGCTCGCCGAAGACGCGGCGGTCGACCGGGAGCGGCTCGTCGAGTACATCACCGGGCGCTTCGACGCGATCGAGCTGGCCGCCAGGTGGCTCGCCGGGGCGGAGCGGGCGCGGGCCGAGTCGATGGTCGACAAGCTGCTGCGCTGGCTGGCCACCAACCCGCGCCGCCTGCTCGCGATCGAGCAGGAGTTCGCGGTGCAGCTGGCCGACCCCTTGCACCCGATCGACCTGACCGGCCGTGTCGACCGGTTGGAGATCGACGAGAGCGGGCGGCTCGTCGTCGTCGACCTGAAGACCGGCAAGACCGCGTCGGTCACCGAGGCGGAGCTGGCCGAGCACCCGCAGCTCGCGGCATACCAGGCAGCGGTGGAGGCGGGCGCGTTCGAGGAGCACGGCGACGAGACCGGCGGCGCCGCGCTCGTGCAGCTCGGCACCACCACCAAGGACGCCAAGGAGCAGGGCCAGGCCGCGCTCGGCGAGGGCGAGGAGCCGGGCTGGGCGGGAGCCCTCGTGCGCCGCACCGCCGAGACGATGGCCGCCTCCACGTTCCACGCGGTGGCCAACTCGCGGTGCCGGGTCTGCCCGGTGCGCACCAGCTGCCCGATCTCCGGCAAGGGGCGGCAGGTGGTCGAGCCGTGACGTCCCTCGAGCTGTTTCCGGTTACGACCCACGCCGCCGCCGGGCCCCGCTACACGCCGCACGAGCTCGCCTCCATGCTGCGCCTGCACCCGCCGACGCCGGAGCAGGCCGCGATCATCTCGGCACCGGTCGAGCCCCTGCTCGTCGTGGCCGGCGCGGGCTCGGGCAAGACCGAGACGATGGCCGCGCGCGTGCTGTGGCTCGTGGCAAACGGATACGCGAGCCCGGAGCAGGTGCTCGGCCTCACGTTCACCCGCAAGGCGGCCGGCGAGCTGGCCCACCGCGTGCGCACCCGGCTGGGGCAGCTCGTGCGCCGGCTCGGCCGCGAGGAGCTGCTGGCCGGTGAGCCGACGGTGGCCACCTACCACTCGTACGCGGCGCGCATCGTGGTGGAGCACGGCCTGCGCGCCGGGTTCGAGCCGTCGGCGCGGCTGCTCACCGAGGCGTCCCGCTGGCAGATCGTCGACCTGCTCGTGCGCAATTACAACGGCGACATGTCCGACGTCCCCTTCGCACCGTCCACTGTGACCGACGCCGTGCTGCAGCTCGCGAGCGAGCTGGCCGAGCACCTCGTCACCACCGACGAGCTGGCCACCTGGACCGGGCGTTTCTTCGCCGAGGTGCACGAGCGGCCGGGCAAGGTGGCCGCGGCGGTGCGCGACGCGCTGGCCCGGCAGCAGGTGCGGCTCAAGCTGCTGCCGCTCGTCCGGGCGTACAGGCAGCGCAAAGACGACTTCGAGGCGATGGACTTCGGCGACCAGATGGCCCGCGCGGCGCTCGTCGCCCGCGACCACCCCGAGGTCGGCATCATCGAGCGCGAGCGCTACAAGGTGGTGCTGCTCGACGAATACCAGGACACGAGCCACGCGCAGGTGGTGTTGCTCCGATCGCTGTTTGGCCAGGGGCACCCCGTCGCGGCGGTCGGCGACCCGTGCCAGTCGATCTACGGGTGGCGCGGGGCGAGCGCGGGCACGCTGGAGCGGTTTTCCACCGAGTTCGGCGGGGCGGAGCGGTCGCTCACCACGAGCTGGCGCAATAGGCCCGAGGTGCTGGGCGTGGCCAACGCCCTCTCCACCCCGCTGCGCGCGGCGGGTGCCCGCGTGGCGGAGCTGACCGCGGCCGCCCGGGTCGGCGCGCGGATCGGCGGCGCGGCCGTCCACTGTGCACTGCTGGAGTCGTTTGACGCCGAGGCCGAGTGGATCGCCGAGAGCATGGTCAAGGCGTGGCGCTCGGCCGCCGGCCTGCCCGACGCGCTGCCCGAGCAGATCCCGGTCGAGGAGCGGCCGACGAGCGCGGTGCTCGTGCGGCTGCGTAGCCAGATCCCGGCGATCGAGGCGGCGCTGCGGGCGCGCGGGGTGCCGGTCGAGGTGGTCGGCCTCGGCGGGCTGCTCGACACCGCCGAGGTGCGCGACGTGGTGTGCACGCTGCGGGTGCTCGCCGACCCCACCGACGGGGCCTCGCTGCTGCGGCTGCTCACCGGCTCGCGCTGGCGGATCGGGCCGCGCGACCTCGTCGCCCTCTACCGGCGCTCGCGCGCGCTCGCGGCCGCCCGCCGTGGCCTCGCGCCGGTGCCGGAGGAGCCGGAGATCGTGCCCGACCGCCTCGACGAGTCGAGCCTTGTCGAGGCGCTGGCCGACCTCGGGCCCCCACAGTCGTACTCGGCGGAGGGCTATGCCCGGCTCCGTGCGTACGGCCGGGAGCTCGCCCTGCTGCGCCACCGGCTCGACCAGCCGCTGCCCGACCTGATCGCGGACGTGGAGCGCACCACCGGCCTCGACGTCGAGGTGGCGGTGCGGGCGGGCGCCGACGCCGGCCTGGCCCGCGGCCACCTCGACGCGCTCGGCGACGTGGCCGCCCGGTTTGCCCGCGACACCGACGGCGGCACGCTCGGCGGCTTTCTGGCGTTTCTGGCCGCCGCCGAAGACGAAGAGCGCGGGCTCTCGCCGGGCGAGGTCGACGTGGTCGAGGGCGCCGTGCAGATCCTGACCGCGCACGCGGCCAAGGGCCTGGAGTGGGACGTGGTATCGGTCGCCGGCCTGACCAAGGGCGTGTGGCCGGGCCCGGTGCGCGCCTCCGACCACTACCTCAAGGGGCTCGGCGTGCTGCCCTTCCCGCTGCGCGGCGACGCCGGCGGGCTGCCCCGGCTGGCGATCGAGGAGGCCGACGACCAGCGCGCGGTGGCCGCGGCGGTCGAGGCGTTCAACGACGAGTGGGCGGCGCACGACGAGCGCGAGGAGCGGCGCCTGGCGTACGTGGCGGTCACCCGCCCGAGGCGCTTGCTGCTGTGCTCGGGCTACTGGTGGGGCGAGGGCGTGAAGAAGCCGCGCGGCCCGTCGGTCTTTCTCACCGAGATCCGCGACCAGTGCCTGGCCGGCAGCGGGGCGGTCGTCGCATGGGAGCCCGAGCCGGCGCCCGACGCGGCCAACCCGACGTCCGAGGTGGTGGCGACCGCGGAGTGGCCGTCGGATCCGCTCGGTCCCCGGCGCCCGGCGATGACCGAGGCGGCGGCGACGGTGCGGCAGCTGATGACGGCCATCGTCGAAGAGCGGGAGCCCGACGCCGAGCCGGATCTCGACGCGCAGGCCGGGGGGTGGGCCCACGAGGTCGACATGCTCCTGGCCGAGCGTGACCGGCTGGCCCGGCGCGACGAGCCCACCGAGATCTCGCTGCCCGGCCACCTTTCGGTCTCGCAGCTGGTGACCCTGCGCCGCGATCCGCAGGGGCTGGCCCGCCAGCTGCGCCGGCCGATGCCCTCGCGCCCCGACCCCTACTCGCGCCGTGGCACCGCCTTTCATCTCTGGCTGGAGCAGCGCTTCGGCGCGAGCCGGCTGCTCGACGTCGACGAGCTGCCCGGCGCCGCTGACGAGGACGCGGCGCCGGACGAGGCACTCGCGGAGCTGCAAGAGCGGTTTCTAGCGAGCGAGTGGGCCGACCGGACGCCGATCGAGGTAGAAGCCCCATTCGCTACCGTCATCGCGGGCGTGGTCGTGCGCGGGCGGATGGACGCGGTCTTCGCCGACCCTGGTGGGCGTTACGACGTGGTCGACTGGAAGACCGGCCGCCAACCGTCCGGTGTGGAGGCTCAGGCGGCGGCTGTGCAGCTCGCCGCGTATCGCCTGGCGTGGGCCGAGCTGGCCGGGGTGCCGGTGGAGCATGTGCGGGCCGCCTTTCACTACGTGCGCGAGGGCGTGACCGTGCGCCCCGCGGATCTGCTCGACGCGGCCGGCCTGGCCGCGCTGCTCAACTCCGTGCCTTTAGGGGAAACGCCATGAGGACGATCGACGTCGAGGAGCGGCGGGCGCGGCTGGTCTCACGGCATCACCTCGCACCCGGCGCGGCCGCCGCCGACCCGGCCGAGGCCGCCCGTGGCGTCGTGGCACTGCACTCGACCGACCCCGCGTCGGTGTTTCTCTCCCTGCACGCGCGCACAAGGCCGTCGAGCGTCGCCGACATCGAGCACGCGCTCTACGAGGAGCGGTCGCTCGTGCGGATGCTGGGAATGCGGCGCACGATGTTTGTCGTGCCGGTCGAGCTGGCGCCGATCATCCAGGCCTCGACCACCGACGCGGTCGCCGCGGCGCAGCGCCGCAGGTACACCCAGATCATCACCGACGCCGGCGTGGGCGACGGCGCCTGGCTGAAGGAGGTGGAGGAGGGCGCCATGCGGGCGCTGGCGGCGCGGGGCGAGGCCACCGGCGCGGAGCTGTCGACCGACGAGCCCCGCCTGCGCACGCAGGTGGTCATGGCGGAGGGCAAGGCCTACGGGGGCAAGGTCAACATCACGACCTGGGTGCTCTTCCTGCTCGCCGCCGAAGGCCGGATCGTGCGTGGCCGCCCCCGCGGCTCGTGGATCAGCAGCCAGTATCGCTGGTCGCCGATCGAGGCCTGGCTGCCCGGCGGCATGGCCGAGGTGCACCCCGAGGAGGCTCGCGCGGAGCTTGTGCGCCGGTGGCTCGCCGCCTACGGCCCGGGCACCGCGGCCGACATCAAGTGGTGGACCGGCTGGACCGCCGGCCAGGTCAAGCAGGCGCTCGCCGCGATCGGGCCGGTGGAGGTCGACCTCGGCGGCACCACCGGCCTCGTGCTGCCCGGCGACACCGAACCGGTCGCCGCGCCCGAGCCGGCCGTGTCGCTGCTGCCCGCGCTCGATCCGACGCCGATGGGCTGGCAGGAGCGCTCGTGGTATCTGGGCGGGCACGGGCCCGCCCTCTTCGACAGGTCGGGCAACGTGGGCCCGACGGTGTGGTGGGACGGCCGCATCGTGGGCGGCTGGGCGCAGCGGTCGAGCGGTGAGGTCGTCTACCGCCTGCTCGAAGACGTCGGTCGCGATGTGACCGTCGCGGTGGAGGCGAGCGCGGGCCGCCTCACCGAGTGGATCGGAAGCGTGCGGGTCACGCCCCGCTTTCGCACGCCGCTGGAGCGGGAGCTTGTCGCCTGACGTCCGCCGATTCCAGTCATGGTCCCCGTTCGTACGCATGTTCGAATTCTAAGGCGACCGTATGACATTTGATCTTGGTCGCGCGGGCGGGTCAGGTGGCGGCCTGGATCAGGTGGAGCAGGGCGCCGCCGTACGCGTCGGCGGCCTCGACCGCCGTGAACTCGTGCCCCGCTCCTAGCGCCTCGATCGTCACCCGGTAGCCGGCGGCGTCGCGCTCCAGGCTCCGGAACGTGCCGCCCAGCAGCTCGCGCAGCTGGTCCTCGCGCGGCAGCCAGATCGCCTCGTCCTTCTCCACATCGTCGAGCGCCCACTCGGTGGTGCCGTTGAAGCCGATGATCTGCCCCTCGGGCAGCTCGTGCACCTCGATGGTCATGTTGCTGAGCACGAACACGTCGTCATCCAGGTCGCGGTCCGGGATCGCGAACCGGTCGCCGGCCGCCGGCTTCCAGGCCAGGCCGGCGTCCCGCAGCCGCACGGCCAGATCGAGCGAAATCACCGCTCAATCGTGCCACCGGCAGGTTCGCAAAGAAGATTTTGCAAAAAACCTTTGCGATCGTACGGTGGGGGCTATGGCGAAGCCGTACTTCGAGCCCAACGTCCACGACACCGAGACGCTGCGCGCGGTCGCGCACCCCATCCGCTCGCGGATCCTTGGGCTGTTGCGCTACGAGGGGCCGGCGACCGCTTCCCAGCTGGGCCGGCGGCTCGACGAGTCGAGCGGTTCGACCAGCTACCACCTGCGCCAGCTCGCCCGCTTCGGCTTCGTCGAGGAGGATCCCGACCAGCCCAACCGGCGCGACAAGCGCTGGCGGGCCACCCACCTCGTCACCTCCTGGCGGCGCTTCGAGGGCGGCGACGACCCGGAGTGGCGGCAGATCAGCGACGCGCTGGAGCGGCGGCAGCTGCTCAAGGCTGTCGACCAGTTTCAGCGGTGGGCGGCCAGCGACAAGCGCTTCGACAAGGAGTGGGAGTCGGGTGGCGGCGCGTTCGACTACATGCTGTCCCTCACGCCCTCGCAGCTGCACGCCCTCGACAGCGAGCTCATGGCGATCTTCGACCGTTACCGCACCGACCCGCCGCCGGCAGAGCCCGGCGAGACGGTCCGCCACGTGGCGGTCTACCAGCAGCTGCTGCCGTTCGACGAGGTGCCCCTGTGATCACCACGGCCCAGGCGCAGCGCCGCTACCTGCTGCTCACCGGCCTGCGCTGGTCGGCGACCGGCCTTGTCATCCCGGTGAGCGTGCTGCTCTACGCCGTGCGTGGCATCGACCTGCCCACCATCGGCCTGCTCATGGCGCTCTACTCCGGCCTCGTCGTCGCGCTCGAGCTGCCCACCGGCGGCCTCGCCGACCAGCTCGGGCGGCGGCGCACGATGCTCATCGCGTCGGCGTTCCTGGTCACGACTCCGCTCGTCGCCGCGTTCGCGCAGGTGTGGTGGCATTTCGCGCTGGCCGCGGTCAGCAACGCGCTCGGCCGCGCACTGGGCTCCGGCCCCGTCGAAGCCTGGTATGTCGACACCGTCCGCGCCGCCGACCCGGCCGCATCCCTGCGCCACGGCATCTCGTGGGGCTGGGCGGTCGAGTGCGTGGGGCTCGGCGGTGCGGCGATCATCGGCGGCGTCCTCCCGCAGTTCTTCCGCGGCCTCCCCGGCGACGGTCTGATCACCCCCATCTCGGTACCCGCGCTGGCCGCCTCCGGCGTCGCGGCGGTGAGCCTGGCCGCGCACGCCACGCTGATGAAAGAGCCGCCCAGGCCCGCGGCGGTCCACATCCGCGCGGCCGTCCGGGCCGTCCCCGCCCAGGTCTCCCATGGGGTACGGCTTGCGGCGGGCGACCCGGTCATCCGGCTGCTCGTGCTCCGCGTGGCGGCGTTCGGGCTCGCGATCAGCACGCTGGAGACGCTCTCGCCACTCCAGTTCGCCGCGCTGCTGGGCGGGGCCGAGCGGGGTGCGGCGGCCTACGGGCTGCTGGCCGCGGGCGCCTTCCTCGGCACCGCGGCGGGATCGGCCTCGGCGCCCGCGCTGTGCCGCCTCGGTGCCGCGGCGCCGCTCTCCGTCGCGGCCGTCTGCACTGGACTGTCCACTGTGGCGATGGGTGCGATCGCGCTCGCGGCGGCGGGGGTCGGCGGATTCGCGCTGGCCGCCGTGGCCTACCTCGGCGCGTACGTCCTCTCTGGACCCTCCGGCCCGCTCGCCGCCGAGGTGCTGCACGAGCGGGTGACCGAGCGGGAGCGGGGCACGCTCGTGTCGGTCACCTCGCTCGCGCTCCAGTTGGGTGCCTTCGTCGGCTCGCTCGCGGTCTCCCGGCTGGCCGCCTCGGTGGGGTACGCGTACGGCTGGCTGGCCGCCGCGCTCGCCCTCGCCGGTGCGGTCGTCGTCACGGTGGGTGCCGGGCGGCTCATCCGGGTCGATCGGCCGGCCCTGGCGGCCGTGAGCACGCTCCGTTAGACCGGGAGTTCACTGATTTGCGTCCGATGGGCGACTGTATCGAGACGCCACTTACCCGATCCTGTTCTCTAGGGGGATTGGGGGAGTGAGTGATCATGACCGAAGCGGGAGCAGGAGCGCTGCGCGAGTTTCTCGTCGTGCTGGCGCTCGCCCTGGCCGGCTTGTTACTCGCCGTGTTGGCAGCCTTCGCGCCGTGGTATGCGACGCCCGCCGACGCGGGGGGTGGCGCGGTGGTCGAGATGCACTCTCCGCAGCGGCCGGGTCCCGGTAACGGGGGTGTAGCCGTCGAGGCGCGCTGAGCCCCGGTGGTGTTCACTGGGAGGCATGCCTGAAAACACTGACCCGCAGCCTTGGGGCGCGGGCACGGTGACCAGGATCGGGACGCCCGTGCTTCCACCGCCGGCCGTCCCGCCACCGCCGGCGCCGCCGGCCGGCCCGGGCCGGGAGCGGCGGCGCCTGCTGTGGTTCGCCGGCGCGGCCGGCGGCATGCTCGTGATCGGCCTGGTGGTGGTGCTCGCGTTCACCCTGTCGGGTGGCGGTGGCCCGTTCGCCGACAAGCCCGCCGGCCCGTCCGACGTCCGCCCGCCCCTCGCGCGTGCGTGCCCCGCGCCCAGCGGTCTCACCGAGCCGGAGCCGGTCGACCCGGGTCCGCCGCCGAGCGGCGCGCGCACTGTGGACCAGGAGGCCGGCATCTCCTACGCGGCGTACGGGGCGCCGTGGGAGCCCTGGCGCACGGTGTGGAGCGCCGGCACGCTCGAGGTGCCCTACAAGATGGGCCAGCACTTCATCACCGAGACGTACTCCGGCGGCACGTACCACGCGTCGATCCTGTCCGCGGCCGTGCCGGCGGCTGACAACGACGCCGTCGCGATCAACCTCGAATGCGTGGGCCGCCAGGTCGCCGCGGACGCTCGGGCCGAGTACTACCCGCAGCCCACCACCATGGACCTGCACCGCGACGAGCGCACCACGCTGGGCGGGCGGCCGGCCTGGGTGACGATCTTCCGCCTGCACTTCGACAGCCCCGGGCTGCAGGCGAAGGACGAGCTCGCCGGCGTCGCGATCATCGACGTGGGCAAGCCGACGGCCGCCGTGCTGTACGTGTCGATTCCCGGCACCCACCGCCAGTTCGACTACGTCGTCGACGAGGTCCTCGAGTCGGTGCGGCCGACCTGATCCGGGCTAGGCAAGCGCCTCGACAGGGTCGCCCACCGTGATATCGCCGAGCGTTTCGGGTACGAGCTGGATGCCGAACCAGGCCCAACCGTGCCACCTGCGGTGCCGGGCCAGCGTGCGGATCGGCTCCTTGCCGCTCTCCCGGCTCTCCGGATCGATCGTCGTCATCACGCATCGACCGCACGGCCCGGCCACCCGGAAGTCGACCGCGCCGACACGCAGCCGCTTCCACTCGTCTTCCGCGAAGGCGGGTGCGCCGTCGATCACCACGTTTGGCCGGAAGCGGCCGACCTCTTGCGGCTCGGGCAGCTCCTCGCCGCGCTCGATGGCGGTCTCCGCGATCCAGTCGTCAAGGCGGCGCAGCGAGCCGAGCGAGACGAGGTGGACCGGCACGGTGTCGCCGAAATGGAAGACGTCTCCCGGCAGCCCGCCGACCCCCTCGGGCACGGCGCGCGCGGTCGTGTCGGCAAGCCACACCAGGCGCGCCGGCCGGCCCAGCGTGGTGGTCAGCCACGCGTCCGCCGCGTCGCCGCCCGGAGCCGCACGATCAAGATTGACGAAACCGACGGGTACGGTGTGTGCCGGCTCCGGCAGCGCCACCGCGAGGTCGGGCGCGCCGGGGGCGGTGAGCAGCAATCCCCCGTCGGGCGTGACCGACGCGGTGACGGTGAAGAGGGTGCGGCACTGCCGCGCGGTGATCGGCTCGCCCTCCGGCGTGACCACGGCCCACCGCCGGTCGCCGGCCAACCCCCACCACTCCACCCGCGCGCGATCCACGGCGCGGGCCCGGGTCGACTTCACCGGGTACAGATTGATAGCGACAACGCGCACCACCCAACGGTCTCACGCTAGGGTGCCTTCCGGACCGTCCCGGCTCGAGACGCGCTAGTGTCGCCGTGTGGCGCGCAGACCCAAAATCCCAGCGACGAAGTACCCGGTGGAGCGGCACACGCTCGAAAACGGTCTGAGGGTGGTGCTGGCGCCTGACCGCAGCGCACCGGTGATCGGCGTCGCGGTCGTCTACGACGTGGGCATCCGCTCCGAGCCCGAAGGGCGCACGGGGTTTGCCCATCTCTTCGAGCACCTCATGTTCCAGGGGTCGGAAAACCTAGAGAAACTAGCGCACTTCCGGCATGTGCAGGGCTCGGGCGGCACGTTCAACGGCTCGACCCACCTGGACTACACCGACTACTACGAGACCCTCCCGGCCAACGCGCTGGAGCGGGCGCTCTTCCTCGAAGCCGACCGGATGCGCGGCCCGCGGCTTACCGAGGAAAACCTCCGCAACCAGGTCGACGTGGTCAAGGAGGAGATCCGGGTCAACGTGCTCAACCGGCCGTACGGCGGCTTTCCGTGGCTGAAGCTGCCGCCGGTCATGTTCGACACGTTTCCCAACGCGCACGACGGATACGGGTCCTTCGACGACCTGGAGAGCGCCACCGTCGCCGACGCCGCCGAGTTCTTCAAGCGCTACTACGCGAGCGGCAACGCGGTCCTCACGGTCTCCGGTGACCTCGACCTCGCCGAGACGCTGGAGATGGTCGAGCGTCACTTCGGTGACGTGCCGGCCCGTCCGGCGCCCGACCGGCCGAGCTTCGCCGAGCCCGACCTGACGGCCGAGCGGCGCGAGTCGTACACCGACCCGCAGGCCCCGCTCCCCGCCGTGGCGAGCGCCTGGCGGGTGCCCGACCCGATCGCCGACTACGGCGCCTACCTGCCGTACGTGGTGCTGGCCGAGGTGCTCACCGACGGCGAGGCGTCGCGGCTCGTCGAGCGGCTGGTGCTGCGCGACCGCACGGTGACCACTGTGGGCGGCTACATCGGCGTCATGGGTGAGCCGTGGGAGGTGCGTGACCCCACCGGCATGCTGCTCCAGGCCCACCTGCCGCCGGGCGGCGACGTCGACAAGGTGCTGCGCACGGTCGACGAGGAGCTCGACCGGCTGGCCACCGACGGTCTGGCCGACGGCGAGCTGGCCCGCACCCAGGCGCGGATGGCCACCCACCTGCTGCGCGACACGGACGCGGCACTCAACCGGGCGCTGCGGATGGCCGTCCTGGAGCAGCAGCGCGGCACCCCCGAGCTGCTCAACGACCTGCCGCGGCTGGTCGGCGAGGTCACCGAGGAGCAGATCCGGCAGGCCGCGGCGGCGCTGGTGCCCCAGCGCCGGGCGACGGTCGAGGTCGTCGCGGGAGGAAACCAGTGAAAGCCCTGCCCGACCTCGGTCCCACGCGAAAGCTGAAGCTGCCCAAGGAGGCCGAGCGCACGCTGCCCAACGGCCTCACCGTGATCGCGATCCGCCGGCCGGCGGTGCCGCTGGTCGAGGTGCGGTTGCGGGTGCCGTTCGCGCGTACGCATCTGGCGCGGGCGCGGCTGCTCGCACAGACGCTCTTCTCCGGCACCGCCGAGCTGTCCACTGTGGATATCGCGGCCGAGCTGCAGAAGGTCGGCGGCGGGCTGAACGCGGGCGCCGACCCCGACCGGCTGATGGTCGCCGGCAACGGCCTCGTCTCCGGGCTCGAGCGGATCCTCGAGCTGCTCGGCGAGGTGCTCAGCGGCGCCGCCTACCCGGCCGACGAGGTCGCCACCGAGCGCGACCGGCTGGCCGACGGGATCCAGGTGGCACAGAGCCAGCCGTCACACCTGGCGCGGGTCGCGCTGATCAAGCGGATATACGGCAAGCACCCGTACGCGGTGCAGACGCCCGAGGTCGACCAGGTGCGCGCGGTACGCCCGGCCCAGCTGCGGGCGCTGCACGCCGAGCGGCTGCACCCCGCCGGCGCCACGCTGGTGCTGGTCGGCGACCTCACCCCGGAAAAGGCGCTGGACACCGCCGAACGCGTGCTCGGCACGTGGAACGGCGGCGGCAAGCAGGTCGACCTGCCGCCCACGCCACCGATCGAGCCGGGCCCGATCACGCTTGTCGACCGGCCCGGGTCGGTGCAGTCGTCGCTGCGGGTGGCGCTGCCGGCGGTCGACCGCACCCACCCCGACCACGCCGCGCTCCAGCTGGCCAACCTGCTCTTCGGCGGATACTTCTCGTCGCGCTGGGTGGAAAACATCCGCGAGGACAAGGGGTACACGTACGGGCCGCATTCGGTGATCGAGCACAACGAGGCGGGTTCCTGCTTCATCGCCGCCGCCGAGGTGGCGACCGAGGTGACCGGCCCGGCGCTGCTGGAGACCTACTACGAGCTGGGCCGCCTCGCCTCCCTCCCGCCCAAGCAGGAGGAGCTGGAGCAGGCCCGCCAGTACGCGCTCGGCACCCTCCAGCTCGGCATGTCCACGCAGGGCGGGCTGGCGACGCTCGCCAGCACGTACGCCGGCTTCGGGCTGCGGCTCGACTACCTGCCCGAGTACGCGGCGAAGCTGGCCGGCGCGACCCTCGACGAGGTGGCCGCAGCCGGGGCCGAGTACCTGGCGCCGGCGAAGGTCGCGGCGGTCGTGCTCGGTGACGCGGAGCGGATCGAAGGGCCGCTGAGCGCCCTGACGGCGGTCGAGAGAGCGTGAAAGCACCCCAAGAAAACGCTCCGCTTCGCTCCACGTTTCCCCGGGGGCCCCGCAGCCTGCCGCCGCTGGCACGCTCCACTCTGGACCGCGCGGCCCATCACCGCCGCGACCCCGAGTGGCTCGCGGCGGCGTGGTCGAGGGCGCGCGTACTCGTGGTCGACACCGTCACCGGTGGTCGTGCGCTGGTCGACGACGACGGGGCCCTCGTGCTGTTCGACGCCAAGGAGGCGCCCGAGGTCGATGCGGGCCAGCGGATGTTCCTCGGCGTCGAGCCGGACGGCACACCGGTCTTCGCGGTCGACGCGCCGCTGCCCGAGCAGCCCGGCGCCCGCCCCCTCAACCTGCGCGAGGTGGGCCACCTGCTCAGCGACCGGGACGCCGGGCTCTTCACAGCCGCCGTCGCGCTGGCGCAGTGGCACGCGGGTCACCCGTTCTCCTCCACGACCGGGCTGCCCACGACGGTGGCCGAGGGTGGCTGGACGCGTGTCGACGAGGCCGGCACCCAGGTGTGGCCGCGGACCGATCCGGCGATGATCGTGCTCGTGCACGACGGTGTCGACGGCCCGTCGGGCCGGTGCCTGCTGGGCAACAACGCCGCATGGGGCAGCGGGCGCGTGGTGCGCCGGTTTTCCTGCCTCGCCGGCTACGTCGAGCCGGGCGAGTCGGCCGAGGCGGCGGTGATCCGCGAGGTCGAGGAAGAGGTCGGCATCGAGGTCCGGGCCATCGAGTACGAGGGCAGCCAGGCCTGGCCGTTTCCCGGCTCGCTGATGCTCGGCTTCACCGCGCTGGCCGACGCGACCCAGCCGGTGCGTGTCGATCCCACCGAGATCGCGCACGCGCGCTGGTTTACCCGCGAGGAGATCGCGGCGGTGCTGGCCGACGAGGTGCTGGACGCCGGTGACGGCGCGCGGGTCGGCCTGCCGCCGCCCTCCTCGATCGCGCTCTATCTCATCCACCGCTGGCTGGCCAAGCCCGCGGCATAGCGCCCGGAAAGCCATCTCGGTCCGTGACCACCGTTGCCGCGAGGGTCACGGACCGAGACCGAGGCCGTCATGCCGGCATGAGGCAAAGAACGCGGCGGGGGAGCCGGCCGGTCACAACGGTCGTCTTAGCTTGGTGCCCAAACCACTTGGAAATCCACGCGTGGAAGTTCCACACCATGTTCGCGGAATTCCGAGCGTCGGGCAAGGGATTCTCAGTTCAAATCGAACTCGCCGGCCTTGGCGCTGGCCACGAAGTCGATCCACCGTTCGCGCTCGAACACCAGCACCGGCCCTTCCCGATCTTTGCTATCTCGCATGACGACCGCCGTCTCCGTCTCACCGACCTCGACGCAGTTGGTGTTCTGGCTGCGCGAACTCGTCCGCCAGCTGATTCGGGCACCTGCACTCATGACGCGACTCCTATCGGTCGGGCGGCGCATTCGTCCGCTGCGTTGGGCGCTGCTGTGTGCGGCGCCTGCGCTGCACCGGGGGCGTCAGGGGTGCCGGCGGAGCGTCCGCGTCGTCGCCGGAAGGTGGGCCGAGAGCCGCGGCGGCCTCGGTGATCCACGTGAGGGACTCGGCCGGCGGGCGTGCGGCCTGCCGGAGCCAGTCGAAGACCCGCCCGTAGCGGGCGAGCATGTCGTCGTCGGTCAGGATGAGGTCGGCCGCGAGAGCCTCGACCGCGACCGCGTCGGGGTCGTCGGGATCGGCGAACCGGTAGATGGAGAACGCGGTCTCCGGCAGGTACCAGTCGGCGACCTTGGCCGACGACGGCAGCACCCACAGCGTGACGTTGGGCAGCTCGGCGAGGCGAGCGAGGTGGCGCAGCTGGCCGGCCATCACCTGCGCGGGGCCGCCCCGCCCGCCGAGCGCCGCTTCTTCGAGCACGGCTTCGTATCGCGGCGGCTCGGCGTCCCGGGTGAGCGTCGACTGCCGGGCCGAACGCGCGGCGATCTCGGTCTCCGGGTCTTCCGCGTCCTCGGGCGCGATCACCTCGCGCGAGGAGAGCAGCCGGACCCGCGTGTATCCGGGCGTCTGGAGCAGGCCCGGCAGGATCACCGGGCCGTACTCGAAGATCTCCGCGCAGCCCGCCTCCAGCTCGGCGTAGCTGCGCTGGCGTTGTGTCATCACCGGGTACGAACGCAGCCATCCGCGGGTGTTGCCGGCGTCCCGCGTGACGCCGATCAGCTCCTCGCGGGTGGCTCCTGTGACCTCGTACAGGTCGAGCAGGTCCAGTACGTCGCTGAGGTCGGGGCGGCTGCGGCCGTTTTCCAGCCGGGAGAGCTTTGAGGCCGAGGCCCAGCCGACCCGCGCGATCACCTGGTCGCCGGTCAGGCCGGCAGCCTCGCGCAGACGGCGTAGCTCGGCCCCCAGCCGCCGACGTCGCACCATCGGACTCGGCGCAGGAGGCACCCCAACCCTCCCTCGGTCATTCGGGACGACACAGTATGAACCGATTGTGACCCGATCATGTTCTCGACCGTGGGCGTGTTCCGCAAAAGGTTTGGTTAGCCGGTGATTGCCGCGAGGCGGTCTTTCACCTGGATGATCGAAGGATTTGTCAGCGCCGATCCGTCCGGAAAGCGGACCGTCGGGACCGTCTGGTTACCGCCGTTTACGCTCATCACGTACTCCGCGGCGGCCGGATCGCGCTCGATGTCGACGATCTCGTATCCGATGCTTTCCCGATCGAGCTGCGACTTGAGTCGGTAGCAGTAGCCACACCAGCTCGTCGAGTACATCGTGAGCATTTGTCGGTCCTTCCGTCTGGGGGCACACGCGCGGCGGAGGCGCGCCACACCGCCCAACGTCGGTGGTGGGTGCCATGATTCCTAGCCGTGGGGGGAAACACGCCAGCGGACCGGGTGCTGTCCGGGCTCGACCCGGAGCAGTGCGCCGCCGTGACCGCCCCGGCCGGGCCGGTGTGCATCCTCGCCGGCGCGGGCACCGGCAAGACGCGGGCCATCACCCACCGGATCGCGTACCGCACGCTGACCGGCGAGATCACCGGGCGGCACGTGCTGGCCGTCACGTTCACCGCCCGCGCGGCGGCGGAGATGCGGGCGCGGCTCGCGGCGCTCGGCGCGAGCGGTGTGCAGGCGCGCACGTTCCACTCCGCCGCGCTGCGCCTCGTGCGCTACTTCGCGCCGCGCCTGCTCGACGGCCGGGCGATGCCCGAGCTCCTGGAGAGCAAGGCGCGGCTCGTCACGCTCGCCGCCTCGCGCGCCGGCGTTAGGGCCGACCGCACCGCCGCGCGCGACCTGGCCAGCGAGATCGAGTGGGCCAAGTCGTCGCTCGTCGAGCCGGCTGAGTACCCGGTGGCCGCCGCGAAGGCGACCCGCGAGCCGCCGTACGAGCCGGCGAAGGTGGCCGAGGTCTTCGCGGCGTACGAGCACGTCAAGCGGGCCAGCGGCGTGATCGACTTCGAAGACCTGCTGCGCGCCGCGGTGTGGGGGATCGAGGAGCACCCAGACGTCGCCGAGCAGGTCCGCGCGCAGTACAGGCACTTCGTCGTCGACGAGTACCAAGACGTCAACCCGCTGCAGCAGCGCCTGCTCGACGCCTGGCTGGGCGGCCGCCAGGACCTGACCGTGGTCGGCGACGCCAGCCAGACGATCTACTCGTTCACCGGCGCGACCTCCGGCTACCTGATCGACTTTCCCCGCGTGCGCCGCGACGCCGTCGTCGTCCGGCTGGTCCGCGACTACCGCTCGACGCCCCAGGTGGTCGGCCTCGCCAACGCGGTCATCCGGCAGGCCCGGGGCGCCGAGGCGCGGCTGCGGCTGGAGCTCGTGGGGCAGCGCCCGCCCGGGCCCGAGCCCGACCTGCGGATCTTCCCGGACGAGCCGGCCGAGGCCGCCGGGGTGGCGGCGCGTTGCCGGCAGCTGATCGCCGCGGGCACACCGGCGCGGGAGATCGCGGTGCTGTTCCGCACCAACGCGCAGTCCGAGGCGTACGAGGAGGCGCTGGCCGAGGCCGAGGTGCCGTACGTGGTGCAGGGCGCCGAGCGGTTCTTCGAGCGGGCCGAGGTGCGCCAGGCCGTGCTCGCGCTGCGCGCGGCGACCCGGTCCACGCCCGCTGACGCGCCGCTGGTGCCGGCCGTGGTCGAGGCGCTCGGTGCCACCGGCTGGCAGCGCGACCAACCCCCTCCCGGCGGTGCCACGCGCGAGCGGTGGGAGGCGCTCGCCGCGCTCGTCGCCCTCGCGGAGGAGTACTCCGGGACGCCGGCCCTCCTTCCGCTGGGCGAAGCGGCCACCGTGGAGCGGCCGCCCTCGCTCGCCGACTTCGTGGAGGAGCTCCAGCGCCGGGCCGCGCAGCAGCACGCGCCGACCGTCGAAGGTGTGACGCTCGCCTCACTGCACTCCGCCAAGGGCCTGGAGTGGGACGCCGTCTTCGTGGTGGGGCTGTCCGACGGCACGCTCCCGACCACGTACGCGAAGACGGCCGAGGCCTTGGAGGAGGAGCGGCGCCTGCTGTACGTGGGGGTGACCCGGGCGCGGCAGTGGCTCTGGCTCTCGTACTCCCAGTCGCGCTCGCCGGGTGGCCGGCCGCGGCGGCCGTGCCGTTTCCTGCCCCAGTTCGAGCGCGGCGGCGGCGAGCGGGGCGGTGCGGCGGGGCTGAGCCGGCGGCCCGAGCGCCGCCGCGCGATGGTCGTCTCGTGCCGGGTCTGCGGCGCGACGCTGCTCGCGGGCGCCGACCGCAAGCTGGGCCGCTGCGCGACATGTCCGTCCACTCTGGATGAGGGCCTCTTCGACCGCCTGCGCGAGTGGCGGACGCGCGTCGCCGCGGCGCAGAAGGTCCCGGCCTACGTGGTTTTCACCGACGCCACGCTCGTCGCGCTCGCCGAGCGCCAGCCGACCGGGCGCGAGGATCTCGTCGCGATCGCCGGCATCGGGCCGCGAAAGCTCGGCCTGTACGGCGATGCCGTGCTTGCCCTGGTGGGGGGCGCGAGCGTCGATGATCTTGTACCGGAGGAGCCTCCGGAAAAAAGTTCCGTCAACTAGCCGTAAAACCGTTTGCGGTCGCCCCGGGGGCAGGCATAGCCTCATGGCACACCTCGCGCGCGCGGCGTCCATGCTGCTCGCCGGGGTGGGCGAAAGTCACCGAGACCAGATCTGACGACGAGAGAGACAGGAGGTGGCCCCGGTGAAGATCTTCTACACGATCGAGCGACCGTCGGCGCTGCCTGCTGTCTGCGCTCCGGTGTCGGCCGCTGCCGTGCCTCCGGGCCTGGCCGCTGCCGACGTGCCGCAGCTGACGCAGGTGCACCAGGTCCAGACCCAGGTCGATTCCCTGGTCCGGACCGAGGCGTGGATCAACGGCGGCTACGGGACCAGTGGGCTCGCGGTTAAGGGCGTTTCGGCCAAGAAGCGGCAGGACGTCCGCGGTGTTCCACCTCGAGGAAGGCCGGTCTGACAGACAGACCACCGGCTCACCTCGAGGCCGCGGAACCCGTAACCGGGATCCGCGGCCTCAGTCATTTCGCCACAAGCACAGGCGTTGTTCGCCACAAGCAGAGAAGCAACGAGCGAGAGAGAGGTGACCGGGCGATGAGTCTGGCGTTGGCCCCGGTCGACGAGCGCGTCGACATGGAGGCAACCCTGCCTTGCCGGAAGTTCGACCCCGACCTGTGGTTCGCGGACTCTCCGACCGAGCTGGAGCTGGCCAAGTCGCTGTGCGGGGACTGCCCGCTCCGCGTCGAGTGCCTGGCCGGCGCGGTCGAGCGTGCCGAGCCCTGGGGTGTCTGGGGCGGCGAGATCTTCGAGCGTGGCGCTGTCGTCCCGCGCAAGCGGCCCCGCGGCCGTCCGCGCAAGGAGGACGTCGCCCGCGACGCCGCCCTGCGGGTCGAGGTCGAGGCGCGGATGGCGGCCAACGGGCTCGCCGAGTCGCGCAACGCCGTCCGGTTGGCGGCCTGACATGAACCCGATCAACGAACGCGTCCCTTCCCGAGATGGAGCATCCGACATGCATCACCTAATCCACGAAGCGTTGTCGAGGGCCCGAATGCGCCGGCCTCAGGCCGGCAACACCACGAGCTCTGAGGCAACCCGATCCGCCCGTCACGTAGCGATGCAGGCCCGCCGGCAGGCGGCCCGCGAGATGGGCCTTTTCTAGACCGCTACCAAGGCCGCAGGGGCCCGGCGACACCGGGCCCCTAGCGGCGTTCCCGCTGCCCCCAGGTCGATCAGGGAGTTGGTTGGCGTGGCGTTCGGCGTGTCACTCCACCAAGTCCCTGATCAACTGATGGGGACCAGGTTTTACCCGGGTCCGTGTCGCCTTCGACGGTCTCTCCGTCGCCGAGCTGGCAGCAGACAATGTGGACGAAACGCCGACTTTGGAATCCACTCAGCCGGCGGGGGCGAAGCCGGGGAGCCAGCGTTCCACGATCGACCGGTACGGTGCCTTCGCCTCGAGCTGGCACAGCACGCCGATCGAGCCGAGCGTCACGCGGTGGATCAGCAGGTACGAGGGCGGCAGGTTGAGATGGCGGCTGAGCTGGTACGCCGGGCTCTTCGGGCTGCCCAGGCGGGTGGCTTCGGCGCGCAGCCAGGCGCGGGTGAACTTGAACTCGTCCTCGACCAGCGGAGCGAGCATCGGCAGCAGGAAGTCGAGCACGGCCTGCGCGTCGATGTCGTCGTCGGGCTTGACGAAGCCCTCGTCGCGCAGGCCCTCCACCACCGCGTCGGCGTCGCCGGCCAGGGCGAGGCTGACCAGGCGGCCGATGGGCTCGGGGTGGCCTTCGGGGAGGCGGGCGACCGCGCCGAAGTCGATCACGCCGAGGCGGCCGTCGGGCAATATGCGGAAGTTGCCCGGGTGTGGGTCGGCGTGCAGGAGGTGCACCCGCTCGGGGGCGGAGAAGTGCAGCGTGGCCATGAGCCGCCCGGCGGCGTCGCGCTCCTCCTGCGTACCCTCGCTGATGATCTTCGAGAGTGGGGTGCCCTCGACCCACTCCGTGACCAGCACGCGCGGCGCGGCGGCCACGACCGGGGGTACGAAGATCTCGTCGTCGCCCGCGTAGGCCTCGGCGAACGCGCGCTGGGCCTCGGCCTCCAGCTCGTAGTCGAGCTCTTCGGTGATCCGGGCGCGCAGCTCGACCACCAGCGGCTTGACGTCGATGCCCGGCTGGATGATCCGAAACATGCCGGCCAGCCGCGAGAGCTGCTTGAGGTCGGCGATCAGGGCCTCGCCAGCGCCCGGGTACTGCACCTTGACCGCGACGTCGCGCCCGCCTTCCTTCCACACCGCCTTGTGCACCTGGCCGATGCTGGCCGCCGCGGCCGGAGTGTCGTCGAACTCCGCGAACTTGTCGCGCCAGTCTTGGCCCAGCTGGGCGGCCAGCACCTTGTGCACGCTCGCCGCGGGCAGCGGTGGCGCGGCCTCCTGGAGCCGGGTGAGCGCTTGGCGGTAGGGGCCGGCGAGCTCGGCCGGCAGCGCCGCCTCGAAGACCGACAGCGCCTGCCCGAGCTTCATCGCACCACCCTTGAGCTGCCCCAACACGCTGAAGAGCTGCTCCGCGGTGCGCTGCTGGATCTCTGGCGAGATCACTTCGGAAGCGAGGCCGGTGGCCCGCTTTCCAAGGCCGAGGACGGCGCGGCCGGCGAAGCCGAGCGGCAGTGCGGCGAGCCTGGCCGTGCGGGTGACGGCCCGCCGCGGGATATCGGTCACCGGATCATTGTGACCGACGCTCAGACGAAGTGACGGATGTAAATGCGCGCTGGCGGGTACGACGGACACAGCCACACGACGGGTGTGGCGGCCAGCCGCGGCGGCGGGTGCGCCCGGGTGCGCTTATCTCGATCGCGCCGCCGACCGTTTCGGGTGCCTCGCCGTCGAGGTAGAGCAGGGCCTCGCCGGCCGCGTACGCCGCGGCGGCGAGCAGTGTGGGCGCGCTGCACGGCTCCGGCCGGGCGTCGCCCGCGAGCTGGGCGGCGAGGGTGGGCCAGGCCGGGTCGCGATCGCGCCTGTGCAGCTCCAGGCAGTTGAGGCAAGGAGCGCCGCCAGGTAGGACGAGCGGCCCCACGACAGCCACACCGTCGCGTACCCCTACCGCGAGGTGGGCGAGGCGCCGCTGGCCGTAGCTGGCCGCCAGGAGGGCCGCCGGACGGTCGGCGCCGGCCTGGACCACCAGCGAGGCCCGGCCGCGCGGGACGGGGCGGGTCTCGGTGCCCGGCGCGGCCCGGACGATCGCCTCGGCGACGGCCTCGGTGCGCTCGCGTCGCACGTCGCCCGGCGTCAGCGGCCCGCCGACGGCGTCCAGCGGGTCCACCACGCCGGCCAGGTCGGGGTGTACGTGTCCGACCCCGGACTGGGCCAGCGCGACCGCGAGCGGGGCCGCCAGCCGGCTCCGCCCGGTGACCACGATGCGGGCGGCGGCCCGGCGGCGCAGGATCTGGGCGGGCGTGCCCGGCGCGTCGGAGCCGCGCAGGGCCAGCGCGGCCGCCTCGGCGGCGAGCCGGCGGCGCACCGGCTCGGGCAGGCTGGCCGGTAGGAGGCTGTGCCCGCCCACCACGAGGCCGGCGGCACGGAGCGTGTCGAGCAGCAGTCGGGTGTCTTCCCGGCTCACGCCGATCCGGCTGGCCTGTTCGAAGATCGCCCGCTCGGGTCGGGTGCCGTCGAGCAGGTCGAGCAGGCGCACGGCGCTCGGGTTGGCGACCTCCAGCACGACCGCGCGGGCCGGGTCGAGACCGAGCTGGAGGGTGTGCCGGTCTCGCCACAGGCGGGGTAGGCCGGGCAGGAGCGTGGGGCGGGGGAGGGCTGTCATGGCATGACAGCGTGTCACCGTGTCTTCGCGGCCCGTCGTTCGTTGTCCACAGGCGGAAATCGCCATGCACTGGCTTATCCACAGGCCTGAGTGAGTTATCCACAGCTTCTGGCGGGCTTCTGTCAGCCGTCCGACATGACTTCTCGTGATCGAGTCACGACACCGTGGCATCGCAACCGGTCGTTGAATGCGGAGAGGGGCGGCCCACCGGCCGCCCCTCTCCGCAGTGTCGCGTTGGTTTGATCTTTACTTGGCCTTGCCCAGGATCCGGTTGACCGTCGTGCCACAGACGGGGCACTTGCCCTTCGCCATGTTCATGCCGGTCTTGGACACCTCGACGGTGCCCTCGAAGTCCCGCTTCTCCTTGCACTTCACGCAGTAGCCGTTGTAGGTCTGTGTCTTAGTGGCCACAGTGCCCCTCCTCGTACTCTTTGCCGGGTTCGAGATCCGGCACTTCCCCCCGAGCCTGCGCCGGAAGCGCCGACCCTGGACCCAACTCCGCGGCCACGCTGTAGCCGCTGGTCCCGCCGGACCCTACCCAGGTCTGAGCGGTTCCATGTCAACGACGCGTCGACATTGTGAGGAAGCCGACGACGTGAGTGTGCATGCCGGAATCTACCGGATAAGTCAGTTTCGCCGGGACACGCCGGAGGAACCGGTGCAGAGTGACCTCGCACCTCCTCCGCAAAAGATCACTTAATGTAGTGACCTTGGTCTGCCGTGAAGAAATTTTCCGGACAAATGAGTTGTAGAAGGAATCTTTCCGGCGCCTACCTCGCCCTTGGGCCTTGCGGCAACCTGGCTGGTACGGATTAGCGTGCCATCGTGAACGTTCCGCGGGGCTGCGCGGTCCGCTAATGGCTGGGGCGCGCAAGCCGGTCGTCGAGGTACGGCGCAGCCAGCGCCGGCGCCGCACGGTGTCCGCGTACCGCGATGGCGAGCGCGTGGTCGTGCTCATCCCCGACCAGTTCTCCCGGGCCGAAGAGACCGAGTGGGTCGACAAGATGCTCGCCCGCCTGGCCGCCCGCGAGGAGCGGGTCAGCCGGTCCGACGACGAGCTCCTGGTGCGGGCGCAGCGGCTGATCGGGCGCTACCTTGCCGAGCACACCCGGATCGCGATCCCGGCCAGCGTGCGCTGGGTGACCAACCAGAGCGGCCGGTGGGGCTCCTGCACCCCGGCCGACCGCACGATCCGCATCTCCCACCGCATCCAGGAGATGCCCGACTGGGTGATCGACTACGTGCTGCTGCACGAGCTGGCACACCTCGTCGTGCCCAGCCACAACGCCCGGTTCTGGGAGCTCGTGGGGCGCTACCCGAAGGCCGAGCGGGCCCGGGGCTACCTGGAGGGCATCGCGGCCGCCACGGGCGTCATGCTGGCCGACTGAGCGCGTCCCCGGCGGGCTGAGGGGCCCAGGGACTAGCCTCAGCACAATGACGTACGGGTTTGAGACGCTCGCCATCCGCGCCGGCCAAGAGCCGGATGAGCGGACCGGCGCGGTGATTCCGCCGATCTTCCAGACCAGCACCTACGCGCAGGACGCGGTCGGTTCGCCGCGGCAGGGCTACGAGTACGCCCGCTCGGGCAACCCCACCCGCGACGCCCTGCAGGAGTGCCTGGCGGCGCTGGAGGGCGGCCGGCGGGGCCTGGCGTTCGCCTCCGGCCTGGCGGCCGAAGACACGCTCCTGCGCACCGTCTGCCAGCCCGGCGATCACGTGGTCATCCCCGACGACGCGTACGGCGGGACGTACCGCCTGGTCGCGAAGGTGGCCCAGCGGTGGGGGCTGAGCTGGACCTCGGCCCGGATCTCCGACGTCGACGCGGTGCGGGCCGCGATCACCGACCGCACCAAGGTCATCTGGGTGGAGACGCCCACCAACCCGCTGCTCAACATCGCCGACATCGCAGCCCTCGCCGGCCTGGCCCGCGAGCACGGCGCCCGCCTCGTCGTCGACAACACGTTCGCCTCGCCCTACCTCCAGCAGCCGATCGCCCTCGGCGCCGACGTGGTGGTGCACTCGACCACCAAGTACATCGGCGGGCACTCCGACGTGGTCGGCGGCGCGCTCGTCGTGGCCGACACCGGGCTCGGCGACGAGCTGGCGTACCACCAGAACGCGATGGGCGCGATCAACGGCCCGTTCGACGCCTGGCTGACCCTGCGCGGGGTGCGCACGCTCGGCGTACGCATGGACCGCCACTGCGACAACGCGGAGCGGATCGCCGCATACCTGCACAGCCATCCCAAGGTCAAGCGGGTCTACTACCCCGGGCTGCCCGAGCACGCCGGCCACGAGACCGCGGCGAAGCAGATGCGGCGGTTCGGTGGGATGGTGTCGTTCTCGGCCGCCGGCGGCGAGGGGCACGCCGTCGAGATCTGCAACAGGGCGCGCCTCTTCGTGCTCGCCGAGTCGCTCGGCGGAGTCGAGTCACTGATCGAGCACCCCGGTCAGATGACACACGCGAGCGCTGCCGGCTCGCCGCTTGAAGTACCGGCGGATCTCGTGCGACTGTCTGTCGGCATCGAGACCGCTGACGATCTGCTCGCCGATTTGGAGCAGGCGCTCGGCTGATCTCTCTGCTCTTTCTGCGCACCCAGGGGAGGGGCTGTGCAACAGACGTGGGTCGGTGCGACGGCCAAGCAGATCGCCCGGGCCGTACGCCGCGGTGACACGTCCGCGACGCAGGTCGTCGCCGACCACCTCGATCACATCGCGGCCGGCGATCCGGTCCTGACCGCGTTTCGGGTGGTGCGCGGCGGCGAGGCGATCGTCGAGGCGGAGAAGGTCGACGAGCAGGACGACCTGGCCAACCTGCCGCTGGCCGGCGTGCCGGTGGCGGTCAAGGAGAACACCGCCGTGGCCGGCCTGCCCACCTGGAACGGCTCGGCCGCCGCCCGTGGCCCGGTCGCCGAGGAGGACCACGAGGTGGTGCGCCGCCTGCGCGGTGCCGGCGCGGTCGTCCTGGGCCTGACCCGCATGCCCGAGCTGGGGCTGTGGGCGACGACCGACGACGAGTCGGGCACGACGCGCAACCCGTGGCGCACCGACCGTACCCCCGGTGGATCCTCGGGTGGCGCGGCGGCCGCGGTCGCCGCGGGCCTCGTGCCCTTCGCGCACGCCAACGACGGGTTGGGATCGGTGCGCATCCCGGCGGCCTGCTGCGGTCTCGTCGGGATCAAGCCGGGGCGGGGTGTGGTGCCGTCCGGTATCGGCGCCGACGACTGGTACGGCATGGCCGAGCACGGCATCCTCGCCACCACCGTCTCGGACGCGGCGGTCGGGCTGGCCGTGCTGGCCGGGCGGCGGCCGGAGAAGCTCGTCGAGCCGCAGCGCCTCAAGGTCGCCGTCTCGCTCCGGTCGCCGGTGCTCGGCGCCCGCCTCGACAAGCCCAACCGGGAAGCCGTCGCCACCGCCTCGCGGCTGCTTGTGGCCGCCGGACACGACGCGGTCGCCGCCGAGCCGGTGTACCCGCCGTCGCTGAGCATGCGCGGCCTCGCGACATGGTTCGCCGCCGCGTGCCGCGACGCCGAGGCCGCCGGCCTCGACCTCTCCACGCTGCAGTCGCGGACCCGCCGGCACGTCTCGCTCGGGGCCTGGGCACTGCGCCGGGGGTACGTCCGGGAGGCCGACCGGGCGGCGTGGCGCGAGCGCTCGATCGACTTCTTCACCGACCACGGCGCCGACCTGATGCTCACGCCCGCGCTGGCGAGCGCACCGCCGAAGGCCGAAGGCTGGTCGGGCCGCTCCTGGCGGGCCAACATGACGGCCAACGTCCGGTACGCGCCCTACGCCGCCCCGTGGAACGTCGCCGGGCTCCCCGCCCTCGTCGTGCCCGTGGGCCTGCGCCCGGACGGGCTGCCGGTGGCCGTGCAGCTGGTCGGGCCGCCCGGCTCCGAGCTGCTGCTGCTGGCCGTGGCGGGGCAGTTCGAGATGGCCGCGCCGTGGCAGCGGCACGCCCCCACCTGGCCCCGGAGCGGGCACAACCCGGGGCTGGGCGCGGAGCGGTCAGCCCGGATCGTGCCGGCGCCCGGCGCCGAAGCGAGCGGAGCGAGCTAGCAAGCAGAGCCCCGCGCGGGACGACCAGCGCATGGTGCGACGATCGACCAGTGAGCGAGCGAGTTGGCGCGGCGGCGTCTGGACGGAGCCGTCCCGCCGACGAAGTCGGGGTTTCGGGGCGGTGGAGGAAGACGTCGCCTTTGGCGCCGCACGAGCGAGCGAACCGGATGGCAGGGTGCGAGCGAGTTGGCGCGGCGGCGTCTGGACGGAGCCGTCCCGCCGACGAAGTCGGGGTTTCGGGGCGGTGGAGGAAGACGTCGCCTTTGGCGCCGCACGAGCGAGCGAACCTGGAGGCAGAGTGAGTGAACTTCTGACCCTGGAGGACGTGCAGGCGGCACGCGAGCTGCTCGGCGACGTCGTGCGGGTCACGCCGCTGGAGCCGTCCCGCCCGCTCTCCGCGGCGCTCGACGGGCCGGTGTGGCTCAAGTGCGAAAACCTGCAGCGCGCCGGCTCGTACAAGGTCCGCGGCGCCTACGTGCGGATCGCGCGGCTCTCGCCTGAGGAGCGCGCCCGCGGCGTCGTCGCCGCGAGCGCCGGCAACCACGCCCAAGGTGTGGCACTCGCCGCCGGGCTGCTCGGCGCCAGGTCGACCGTCTTCATGCCGGTGGGCGCGCCGATCCCGAAGGTCTCGGCGACCAAGGGGTACGGCGCGCACATCGAGTTCGCCGGCAACACGGTGGACGATGCCCTTGTGGCGGCCCACGAGTTCGCGGAGCGGACGGGCGCGGTGCTGATCCACCCGTTCGACCACGTGGACGTGATCGCCGGGCAGGGCACGGTGGCGCTGGAGATCCTCGAGCAGTGCCCCGAGGTGAGCACGATCGTGACCGGGCTGGGCGGCGGCGGCCTGCTCTCCGGCGTAGCCGTCGCGGCGAAGGCGATCAAGCCCGAAATCAGGATCATCGGGGTACAGGCGGCGGGCGCCGCCGCGTATCCACCGTCACTGGAGGCGGGCGCCCCGGTGCGGCTGCCGCAGCTGTCCACGATCGCCGACGGCATCGCGGTCGGCTGCCCGGGCGACATCACGTTCGCGCATGTCAGCAAGCTCGTAGACGACGTCGTGACGGTGACCGAGGAAGACATCTCGCGGGCTCTGCTGATGCTGCTGGAGCGCGGCAAGCAGGTGGTCGAGCCGGCCGGCGCGGTGGGCGTGGCGGCGCTGATGTCCGGCGCGGTCAAGGCCGAGCCGCCGGTCGTCGCGGTGCTCTCCGGCGGCAACATCGACCCGCTGCTGCTCCTGCGGCTGATCGAGCACGGGCTCGCGGCGGCCGGCCGATACCTGCGCTTCACCGTGCGCTGCGGTGACCGGCCCGGCGAGCTGGCCGCGCTGCTGGCGCAGATCGCCGAGCACCGGGCCAACGTGGTCGACGTGCTGCACACCCGGCACAACCCGCGGCTGCGCCTGGGCGAGGTGGAGGTCGCCCTTTCTGTGGAGACCCGTGGCCCGGAGCACTCCGACAAGCTGATCGGCGCGCTGCGGGCCCAGGGCTACACCGTGCGTTTCCCCGTGGCGTAAACGCTCAGCCGCCGTATGGCGCGAACTTGACCACCGTGACCTTGATGTCCGCGCCGCTGGGCGCGGTGTAGGTCACCGTCTGGCCGGTGCCGGCGCCCAGGATCGCCTGGCCGAGCGCGGACTCCGGACTGTAGACGGTCAGGTCGGTGGTCGCGGAGATCTCCCGCGAGCCGAGGAGGAACGTCTCGGTGTCGTCGGTGTCGTCGTCGAAGTGGATCGTGACGACGGTGCCGGGTGCCACCTTGTCAGCCTTGGGCGCGTCACCTACCTGCGCGGTGCGCAGCAGCTCCTTGAGCTGGCGGATACGCATCTCGGCTTTGCCCTGCTCTTCGCGGGCGGCGTGATAGCCCCCGTTTTCGCGCAGGTCGCCCTCTTCCCGCCGAGCATTGATCTCGGCAGCCATCGCCGGACGGGCCGCGATCAGCTCGTTGAGCTCGGCCTGCAGGCGGTCGTACGCGTCCTGAGACAGCCAGGTGGCAGGCGCCTCGCGGTCGGTGCTGGACACAGACGATCTCCTCCGTAGGGCTAATGGGCGAACAAGGTAGAACTACTAACTTACCAGCGCGCGACACCCTGAGAATTAACCAAGTTTTGCCGCGGCGAACCGCGCGCCGTTGCGCGGTGTTGTGTTGTCGACCGAGCCTCTATTTTTACGCCGCTCGGCAGCGGACCACTTCACCATTTATCGGGCGGGCCGTCGTGACCAGCCGATATGCGACCACCGGCCGGGTCTCGCCGGGCGCGGCGTCGACCAGGACCTCGGCCTTGCCGACCTCCGCGCCGTCGCGCGAGCGGGCCCGGACGACACAAATCGCCTCGCCGCCGGCGGGCACGATCACCCGAAACTCGATCAACACCTGGGTATCGGTGATATCGGTGTATCTCAGAACCTGGGCGTCGTACGTCGGATCGCCGTACTGCCGGTAGAGGCGGACCGCGAGCACGGCGCCGACCGCGATCACCACGGCGAGCAGCAGCGCGACGAGCCACGGGCGGCGCCTGGGCTCCCGCCGGCGGCCGTAGCGCCCAGGCGGGAACACCGGCTCGCCAGTGCCCGTTGTGGCGTGCGTCTCGGTCACCGGGTGCGGTCTCCTGCGGTCGTTGTCGGAGGCATCGGCCAGAATGGCTGAGTCCATGTCCCAGCAACCATCTTCGCAGCCGGCGCTCCACGGGGGTCCGGCAGGTGTCCCGGGGGAGTTCCAGTGGCAGAGCAGCTGCGCCTGATGGCGGTACACGCGCATCCAGACGACGAGTCCAGCAAGGGCGCCGCCACGATGGCGAAGTACGCGTCCGAGGGCGTTCACGTGCTGGTCGCGACCTGCACCGGCGGCGAGCGCGGCAGCGTGCTCAACCCGAAGATGGACCGCCCCGACGTCTGGGAAAACATCGCCGAGATCCGCCGCGCCGAGATGGCGGCGGCCCGGGCGATCCTCGGCGTCGACCAGGCGTGGCTCGGCTTCGTCGACTCCGGCCTGCCCGAGGGCGACCCGCTGCCCCCGCTGCCGGAGGGGTGCTTCGGGCTCCAGGACCCGCAGGCGGCGGCCGGCCCGCTCGTGCAGCTCATGCGTGACTTCCGCCCGCACGTCGTGCTGACGTACGACGAGGAGGGTGGCTACCCGCACCCCGACCACATCATGTGCCACAAGATCAGCGTCGTCGCGTTCGAGGCGGCCGGTGACCCGGAGCAGTTTCCCGGGATGGGTGAGCCGTGGCAGCCGCGAAAGCTCTACTACCACCACACGTTCACCCGGGCGAAGTTCAAGGCGCTGCACGAGGGCATGGTCGCGGCCGGGCTCGACTCGCCCTACCAGGAGATGCTCGACCGGTGGATCGACGACGGCACCGACAAGGGGCACCGGATCACCACGCGGGTGGAGTGCGCCGAGTTCTTCCCCATGCGTGACGACGCGCTGCGCGCCCACGCCACCCAGGTCGACCCCGACGGGCCCTGGTTTCGCGCGCCGCTGGAGGTCCAGCAGCGGATCTGGCCGACCGAAGACTACGAGCTTGTCACCTCCCACGTGGAGACCTCGGTGCCGGAGACCGACCTCTTCGCGGGGGTGCGCGCCAACGGGTGACCCGGCGAGGCGTACCGTGGGGTGATGCTGACGGCTGCTCAGGTGCTCGCGGAAAACAATTTCGGCGACACCCGCTCCGGCGGCCTGGCCGGGCCGATGGGGCTGTTCATCATCGTGCTGCTGGCGATCGCGACGGTGCTGTTGATCCGCAATATGAACGCGCGGCTGCGCCGTCTCCCGGGCCGCTTTCCGGGGCAGGAGGCGGAGACCCCGCCGGCCGAGCCCGCCGAGACTGTCCAAGATCCGACAGATCGCGCGGACCGCGCCTGACCGTGTTTATGGGGGTAGAGCGCTCCCTCCAGCCGGATCGGCGGCCATCATCGGCGACTCTTGCCACTTGATGGCGAAACCGACCCGGCGACCCCTGTTGCCGCAAACCGGTTTGGCTTAGCCTCGCCGGGGGGCCATTGTCCCCGAGCCGCAGGCTGAAGGGGGCCGCCGATGCACATTTGCCACGGTCACCCCCCTTTGGGGTGTAAGCGGACAGACTTGTCGCCGGCGGGCGGGGGCTACCCGTGACAGCCGCGCGTGCGACCGCCACGGCGCCCCGGCGGATCCGCGCCCTCCACATCGTCGTCCTCGCCATCGCGGTGCCCGCCGCCATCGCTGGATTGTTCATCCCCGTCGATGCGTCGAGCCGCGGGGAGCTCCCGCCGATCGTTTGGGGCGTGATCGCCGCCGGCGTCATGGCGCTCGGCCAGCTCGCCCGGCTCCGCTTCCGGGTGGGCGCCGGCGCGGTGAGCGTCACCTGGGGCGAGGCCGCGTTCATCGTGGGGCTCTACCTGGCGCCCGCCGCGTGGCTGCCGATCGCCACGTTCGCCGGCACGCTCCTGGCCTGGGTGCTGCTCTCGTTGTTCTCCGACCGCCGCACGGCGCTGGAGATCTTCCACGTCGCCGGTTCGCTGACGGTCGCCGTCGCGGTCGGCGCGCTGGCCACGCGGGCGGTGGCCGACCCGTTCGACGCCCGGCTGACGCCGGTGCTCGCCGGGGCGCTGGCGCTGGGCTCCCTGGCATACCTGCTTGTCACCGGGTGGCTCGCGGCGCTCACGCTGTCCGTGCGGCAAGCCCGTCCGGCGGGTGGGCTGTTCCTGCGCGCGCTCCGGGCGAAGTTCCTGATGTTCGTGGGCAACGTGCTGGTCGGCTTCGTCGTGATCAGCATGATCGAGCGTGACCTGCGCTGGCTGTTGCTGCTGCCGCCCGCGCTGTGGCTGCTCCAGCAGACGTATGGTCACCGCCTCCGCGCCGACGAGGAGCGCCGGCTGTGGTCCGCCTTCGCCGCCGCGACGCGGGAGCTGGGCCGGCTCGACGAGCGGGCTGTCGCCACCGCCGGGGTCAAGGGTGCGCTGGCGATCTTCGGCGCCGAGGCGGTCGAGGTCGACGTGCTGCGCGCCGACGGCTCCCGGCGGCGATACACCGGCGACGCCTCCGGCGAGCTGGCCGAGGTCGACGTGCGCGAGCCGCTCCCCGACACCCTCCCGGACGAGGCGGGCGTCGTGCGCCTCGCGGTCGCCGGCACCGCGGTGGGGCTGCTGCGCGTGCGGTTCCCCCGCGCGCTCGAGCCGGGGCAGCGCGAGCGGATGGCCCTCTCGGCGTACGCCGACGCGCTCGCGACCGCGCTGCATGACGCCGCGACCCACCAGGCGCTGAAGGCGCTCACCGACCGTTCCGCGTTCGAGGCGGTGCACGACCCGCTGACCAGGCTGGCCAACCGGTCGGCGTTCCTGCTCAAGGGCGACGCCGCGCTGCGGCAGGTCGTGCGCGAGGTGCCGGTGGCGCTGCTGCTGCTCGACCTCGACCGCTTCAAGGAGGTCAACGACACGCTCGGCCACGCCGCCGGCGACGAGCTGCTGCGGGGCATCGCCTCCCGGCTCGGCGAGCTGGCCGAGCCGGGCGAGCTGCTGGCCCGGTTCGACGGCGACGAGTTCGCGCTGCTGGTGACCGACCTTGAGGTGCTCGACGGCGACCGCTCGTCGCCGATGCCGCAGGCGCTGCGCCGGGCGCGCGAGCTGGTCGAGCACCTTGCGACGCCGATCGAGGTGGCCGGCGTGGTCATGTCGGTCGAGGCCTCGGTGGGCGTGGTCGTCGCGCCCGCGGGCTCCGCCGACGTGGCCGAGCTGGTGCGCCGCGCGGAAAACGCGATGTACCAGGCCAAGGAGGCGGGCGGCTGCGTCGCCTGGTACGACAGCGCCAAAGACGAGGCGAGCATCGACCGCCTGGCCCTGCTCGCCGAGCTGCGCGAGGCCCTGTCCGTCGACGACCAGCTCGTGCTCGCGCTGCAGCCGGCGGTCGACCTCGGCACCGGCGCACCGACCGGCGTCGAGGCGCTGATCCGGTGGCGCCACCCGCGCCGCGGCTCGCTGAGCCCGGTCGACTTCGTGCGCGCCGTCGAGGGCAGCGACCTGCTGGCTCCCTTCACCAGGTACGTCGTGGACAAGGCGCTCACGGTCGCAGCCGAGTGGGCCGACGAGGGTCTTGAGGTGCCCATCTCGGTCAATTTGTCGGCCCGCAGTTTGCTTGATCCCCACCTGCCCGCCGACATCGCCGAGCTGCTCCGCCGCCACCGCGTTCCGGCCCGCCGCCTGGTCCTGGAGATCACCGAGACGGTCGTCCTCAGCGAGCTGGAGATCATCGACGAGGTGCTCGCCGCACTCCGCGAGCTCGGCGTGCAGCTCTCCGTCGACGACTTCGGCACCGGCTACTCGTCGTTCACGTTCCTGACCCGCATCCCGGTCGACGAGGTCAAGATCGACCGCTCCTTCGTCCGCACGATGGCCGACGCCCACACGTCAGCCGCCATCGTCAACGCGACCGTCGACCTCGGCCACCGGCTGGGGCTGCGCGTGGTCGCCGAGGGCGTGGAGACCGCCGACCAGCGTGCGGCGCTCGCGGCGTTGGGCTGCAGCGCGGCCCAGGGCTACCACTTCTTCAAGCCCATGCCGGCCGACAAGATCGTGGCCGTGCTCCGCTCGCTGCTCGACTCCGCCCAGGCCCAGGTCTTCCCCCTCCGCGCCGACGGCGCCTCCTGACCCGAATCCCTCCCGCCAGGCACCCGGACCGGCCCGCAGGTGTCCGATCCGAATGCCACTCAGCTCAGGCTGATCATGAGGTGCGATCTGCCGCCTTCCCCGGCACGGGCGACCGCACGACCACGACCACATCTCCGTAACGCAGCGTCACTGTCTCGGGGCCGCGCCTCCAGATCTTGGAAACTTAGGGTTGAAATGACGCCCTAACTCTCCAAGATCTGGAACTTGTGGCCGCCAATCTCGTCGCGACGGTAACTCAGGGCAACGGAAGCCCCGATGATCTTGCCGGCGACGATCCGGTAACGGACAATATGGACAAACTGCTAGCCGAACGGGGCACTCGCCGGTGCCATCCCGACGGAGCGCTCCGGGCCGGAGGCCGAAGCGCGACCAACAGCGAAGGGTGAGGCCGCGGGAGCGACGGTCCGGACCACGACGGACATCGCGGTAGCTCGAAGAATCTTCAGGGCTGGAGGGCAGCTGGCTCGGGCTCGAGGTCGGCGGCCAGGGCGCGCGGGGCGAGGCGGCGGGGGATGAGGCGCCATGTGGCGAGGCGCTCGTGGGCGGTCGCGAGTGGGCGCGGGTGGGCGGCCAGGAGGGCGGTTGCCCGGCGTGCGACGAGGCTGCCGCCGCCGAAGAGGAGGGCGGGGATCCAGGGCACGACCGCGACCAGCGAGATCGCGCCGATGGCCGCGGTCCACGGCACGCCGAGTGACGCCAGGCCGACGGCCAGGGCGGCGTTGTGTGGGTCGGCGCCGCCGAAGCGCGGGATGATGCTGGCGAGCTGGCTGGCCGCGAAGACCGTGACGAGGCCGAGCAGGCTCACGTTGCTGCCCACTCCGATGACGGAGCCGAAGATCAGGCCGGCGACGCCCACCTGGTAGGCCACCGAGATCGTCAGCCCGAAGGCCAGCACGCCCGGGCCGGGCAGTGGGCGGCGGGCGAGCAGGTCGGGGCGGCGGCGGTGCACCACCAGCGCGGCGACGACGGCCACGGCGGCCACGCCCCCGAACGCGGCGAGCATCTCCCACGGCAGCGTGACGCCGGCCAGCACCACGCCCAGCGCGATGCCCGCCATGCCGATCACCCGGTCCATCGCGACCTCGGCGATCGCGACGGTGCGGCCGAGGCCGGCCTGGTGCAGGCGGTGTACGCGCCAGAGGTCCGCGCCGGCGTGTACCGGTGAGACGAGGCCGATCAGCTCGCTCTCCGCGTACGCCCGGATGTGCCACCAGCGGCTCCGGCCGCTCATCGAGAGCGCGTGCCAGCGGAGTGGGCAGAGCACGTACTTGCCGACCGTCCACGGCAGGAGGCCGAGCAGCACGGGCAGCGGCGAGGCCTGGGGCACCGTCGAGATGCTCCACACGGACACCACCGCGCTCGCGGCTAGCACGGCGAAGCCGAGCCAGGCGTTGGTGACTACGGGGCGTACCCGGGTCCAGACCGCACGCATGGGCACAGGCTGGCAGCAGACGGTTATGGGCAGTTGGCCGCGAATCAACCAATCAACGACTCGAACGCGGCACTACCAGGCCAGACTCGTAGGCCGTGACCACCGCCTGGGTGCGGTCGCGCAGGCCCAGCTTGCCCAGCACCCGGCTCACGTGGGTCTTGACGGTCTCCTCGCTGACCACCAGGCGGTCGGCGATCTCGGTGTTGGAGAGGCCCTCGGCGATCAGGCGGAGCACGTCGGTCTCCCGCGGCGTGAGCGCGCGCAGCGGCGTGGCCTGCCTCGGCCGGGGCCGCAACCGCGCGAACTCGTCGATGAGCCGGCGTGTCACCGTGGGCGCGAGCAGGGCCTCGCCGGCGGCGACGACCCGCACGGCGTCGAAGAGGCGCTCGGCGGTCACCTCCTTGAGCAGGAAGCCGCTCGCCCCGGCGCACAGCGCGTCGTAGACGTGCTCGTCGAGGTCGAACGTGGTCAACATGAGGATCCGCGGACCGTCGGGAAACCGCGCCATGCGGCGGGCCGCCTCGATGCCGTCCATCACCGGCATGCGCACGTCGAGGAGCACCACGTCGGGCCGGGACGCGCGGCAGGTGCGCACCGCCTCCAAGCCGTCGGCGGCGCTGCCCACGACGAGGAAGTCGGCCTGCGTGGCGAGCAGCGCGGCGAACCCGGCGCGGACGACCTCCTGGTCATCCACGACGACGATCCGGATCGGGTCGCTGGTCACGGGGCCTCCTCGGCGCTCACCGGCAGCATGGCCTCGACGAGGAAGCCGCTGGCCGGCGCCGGACCGGTGTGCAGGCTGCCGCCGACCATCGCGGCCCGCTCACGCATGCCGAGCAGGCCGTGGCCCTGGCGGCCACCGGGCGCGTCGGGCGGCGGACCTGGGCCGTTGTCACGCACGCGGATGTGGAGGGCGTCCACTGTGTATGCCAGCTCGACGTCGACCGCCGCCCCGAGGGCATGGCGGCGGGCGTTGGTCAGGGCCTCTTGCACGATCCGGTATGCCGTCAGCTCCACGCCCGGGCCGAGGGGCCTGATGTGCCCGCGCACGATCAGGCGGGTGCTCGCCCCGGCGGACGAGCGTGCCTCGTCGATCAGCTCGTTGAGCTGCTGGAGGCTGGGCTGTGGCTGGCGGGTGGGCGTGGTGCCGGCGTCTTCGCGGAGCACGCCGAGCAGGCGCCGCATCTCGGTCAGCGCGGTGCGGGCCGTGTCGCCGATCGCGCTGAACCGCTGCGCGCCCTCGTCGGGCAGGCCGGCGGTGGTGAGCCGGGCCGTCTCCGCCTGCACCGCGATCATGGAGATGTGGTGCGCGACGACGTCGTGCAGCTCGCGGGCGATGCGCGCGCGCTCGCCCCGCGCGGCGTGCTCCAGCAGGCTGTCGGCCATGACCTGCTCGGTCGCGGCGCGCTCGCGGAGCTCGCGGTGGAGCCGCCGCGCCTGGCCGATGCCGAGCGCACCAACAGCCGCGCCCAGCAGGACCACCGCGAAGCCGCCGCCCACCACCACCGCGTACATGACGAAGGGGAGCGTGACCAGCAGCGCGACCCGGCGCGGCCGGTGCAGGCCGAGCACGTAGAGCGTCGCGAGCAGCGCGACCGCCGCGCCGAACGTGAGCGGATAGCCGGCGAGCAGCGTCAGGAACGTCACCCCGGTGGACAGGGAGGCGGCGGCCGGCGCGCTGGCCCGCACCAGCGCGAGGGGCGCCGTCGCGCCCAGGGCGGCCAGGATGCCGAGCGACAGCCACAGGTTGTCGTCGGTCGACACCATCCGGCTCGGGACCTCGAGCATCGCGCCGATCCCCAGCACCGTCGCCGCGATCAGCGGCCAGTCGGGCGCGCCGGTCAGCCGCCGACCCGCCACAGCGGTGCGGCCGACGAGCGCTCTCGCCTCGTTCACGTACGCCATTGTCCGAACGTCCCGACGGGTGAGCGTCCCTCCTGCGGGGGATCCACGGGGGGTAATACGGCGCCGGAGCGTGACGCCCCGATGCCCGCCGACTTCCTAGTCTCACCAGCATGGCAGCAACCATCGAAGCCCGTGGACTGCGAAAGCGTTACGGCGCGACCGTGGCCGTGGACGATCTTTCGTTCACCGCGAAGCCGGGTGAGGTCACCGGCTTCGTGGGGCCCAACGGGGCCGGCAAGTCCACCACCATGCGCATGATCCTCGGCTTGGACGCGCCGGACCGCGGCCAGGCGCTCATCGGCGGCCGTTCGTACCTCACGCTCCGCAACCCCCTCTGCGAGGTGGGCGCGCTGCTGGACGCGTCGGCGATCCACCCGGGGCGCCGCGCCCGCGACCACCTGCTGTGGATGGCGCACTACAACGGCCTGCCCAAGCGGCGCGTGGACGAGGTGATCGAGCAGGTCGGGCTCGCCTCCGCGGCCCGCCGCCGGGCCGGCGGCTACTCGCTCGGCATGCGCCAACGCCTGGGTATCGCGGCCGCGCTGCTCGGCGACCCGCCGGTGCTGATGTTCGACGAGCCGGTCAACGGGCTCGACCCCGAGGGCATCCACTGGATCCGGGGGCTGCTCCGCTCGCTCGCCGCCGAGGGACGCACGATCTTCGTCTCCAGCCACCTGATGGGCGAGCTGGAGGGCACCGCCGACCACCTCGTCGTGGTGGGGCGGGGGCGGCTCATCGCGGACACGACCGTCCGCGAGCTGCTGGCGCAGGCGTCCGGCGAGCAGATCGTGCTGCGTACGCCGGCCCGTTCCGAGGCGATGACCCTGCTCGCCAACGCGGGTGCCACCGTCGCCGCGACCGACCGCGACACGATTACCGTGCGCGGGCTGGCGGCCGACCGCATCGCGGGGGTGCTGAGCGCCGGCGGCCTCACCTTCTCCGAGCTCTCCCAACACCGGGCGACGCTCGAGGAGGCGTACATGGAGCTGACCCGCGACGAGGTCGAGTTCAACGCGCCGACCGTGGAGAGTGCGCGATGAGCCCGCGGGATGGCTTCTCGCAGGTGCTCCGCGGGGAGTGGACGAAGCTGATCACGGTGCGGAGCACGGTGTGGTGCCTCTTCCTGACCATCGGACTGACCGTCCTGCTCTCGATCCTCGGCGCGCAGGGCAGCAGCACCGACGTCGGGGCCGCGCCGCAGCGGGTGCTGGAGGACCGGTCCCACTTCATGCACCAGCCGCTGACGGGCGACGGCACGATCACGGCCCGCGTCGTGAGCCAGGAGGACACCGGCGGCTGGGCGAAGGCCGGCATCATGATCAAGCAAAGCGTCGAGCCGGAGACGCCGTACGTGGCGATGCTCGTCACGCCCGACCACGGCGTGCGGTTCCAGGCGGACTTCACCACCGACGTCGCGGCCGGCGCGAGCGGCACCCCGGCCTGGCTTCGGCTGACCCGCTCGGGTGCCACGGTCACCGGCTACACCTCGCCGGACGGCGCCACTTGGCGGCAGGTCGGCTCGTTCGACCTGGCCGGGCCGCGGCAGGCCGTCGAGGTGGGGATGTTCGCCGCCACGCCGCCCTCCGGCACGCGGGTGTTTCGCCGGGGTGGCAGCACGACGGCGTTCACGAACTACGAGCCGAGCACCGCCACGTTCGACAACGTGAGCCTGAACCTGGCCGGCGGTGGCTCGGCCGGCACCTGGAAGAGCGAAACGGTCGGTGGCGCGATGCCTTTGCCGGACGGCACCAACCTCGTCGGCGAGGCCAGCGAGTCCGGTGGCGTCTTCACCGTGACCGGCACCGGCGACGTCCGCGAGGTGCCGTTCACCGAGCGTGGCGACGACGACATCGTGCAGAATGCGCTCGGCGGCGTCTACCTGGGCATGATCGCCGCGGCGGTGCTCGGCGTCCTGTTCGTGACCACCGAGTACAAGACCGGCCTGATCCGCACGACCCTGACCGCCAGCCCGCGCCGCGGCCGCGTACTCCTGGCGAAGGCCATCGTGCTCGGCGTCCTGACCTTCGGGTGCGGGCTTGTCGCCAGCCTTGTCTCGCTCTTCGGCACCCGGCCGATCCAGCGCGATCACGGGTACGTCCCGCCCTACTACCCGGACCCGTCGCTGACCAACGGGCCGGTACTGCGCGCGGTGCTCGGCACGGCGGCGTTCCTGGCGCTGATGGCGCTGCTCGGCCTCGGCCTCGGCGCGATCATCCGCCGCACCGCGGGCGCCGTGGTGGTGGTGCTCGCGCTGGCCCTCGTACCGGGAATCGCCGCCGGGCTCCTCCCCGTGGAAGGGGAGAAGTGGCTCAGCCGGGTCACCCCGCTCGCCGGGCTGGCCATGCAGCAGACCCGTGAGCGGTGGGACAACTGGGTCAGCCCGTGGCCCGGGTTCGCGGTCGCCTGCGCGTACGTCGCGCTCGCCATCGCCGCCGGGGTATGGCTGATCCGCCGCCGGGACACCGCATGAAAGCATCCCAAAAAGCGCTCCGCTTCGCTTCACGTTTCCCCGGGGGCCCCGCGTGTTCCAGGTAGAGCAGCGCGGCACGGGGGTGGCCGCGCTCCGCCGTGGAGGGCCTGGCCTGGCCCGAGCCCTCCACGGCGAGTGGACCAAGCTGCGCACGCTGCGAAGCACCGGCTGGCTCCTCCTCGGGCTGGTCGTGAGCAGCGTGGGGGTCGGCGCGCTGACCACGTGGAGCATCCCCACCGGCTGCCTCGACCCGGAGGCGCGATGCCGCGAGGACATCGTCCGGATCGACCTGGCCGGTGTGTACCTCGCGCAGATAGCGGTGGTCGTGCTGGCCACGCTGGCGGTGACCGCCGAGTACGGCACGCAGACGATCCGGGCCACCTTGGCCGCCGCGCCCCGGCGCGGGCTGGTCTTCGCGGCCAAGGCGATCGTCGTCACCGCGCTGGTGGCCGGGACCGGCGCGCTGGGCGTACTCGGGGCGCTGGCCGCCGGCCGCCCGCTCCTGATCGGCAACGGCTTCACCGCGGACGCCGGCTATCCGCCGCTGTCCCCGGGAGACGGGCCGGTCGTGCGGGCGGCCGGCGGCACGGTGCTCTACCTGGTGCTCGTGGCCCTGCTCTGCCTCGGCGTCGGCCTGGCCCTGCGGCACACGCCGGCCACGCTAGCCACGGTGCTGACCGCCTTCTACGTGTGGCCGGTCGTCGCGTCGATGTTCACGGGCGAGTGGGGGCGGTGGGTCTCCAAGTACGCACCGATGAACGCCGGCCTGTCCGTCCAGGCGACCGAACGCCTCGACCAGCTGCTGCTCCGCCCTTGGCCCGGCCTGGGCGTGCTGGCCGCCTACGCCGCCGGCTGCCTACTCGCCGGCGCCATCCTCTTCAAGGCACGCGACGCGTGACCGTGAGAGGGTGGAGGGGTGAATCGGCTCGGGAGTGCTACCTCGCCGTATCTGCTTCAGCACGCGGACAACCCGGTCGATTGGTGGCCGTGGGGCGAGGAGGCCTTCGAGGAGGCGCGGCGGCGGGACGTGCCGGTGCTGATCTCGGTGGGATACGCGGCCTGTCACTGGTGCCACGTGATGGCGCACGAGTCGTTCGAAGACGAGGGCGTCGGGCGGCTGATGAACGACAACTTCGTCTCCGTCAAGGTCGACCGCGAGGAGCGGCCCGACGTCGACGCCGTCTACATGACCGCCACGCAGGCGATGACCGGGCAGGGCGGGTGGCCGATGACGGTCTTCGCCACGCCCGAGGGGCAGCCGTTCTTCTGCGGCACCTACTTCCCGCGTGCCAACTTCGTTCGCCTGCTGGATAGCGTGACCACCGCCTGGCGCGACCAGCGCGAGGCCGTGCTGCAGCAGGGCGCCGCAGTGGTCCAGGCGATCGGTGGTGCCCAGGCCGTGGGCGGCCTGACCACGCCGCTCACCGCGGAGATCCTCGACGCCGCCGCGGTGCGGCTCGCCAAGGAGCAGGACGAGGTGTACGGGGGGTTCGGCGGCGCGCCGAAGTTTCCGCCGCACATGAACCTGCTCTTTCTGCTCCGCCACCACCAGCGCACCGGCTCGGGGTCGAGCCTGGAGATCGTGCGGCACACCGCCGAGGCGATGGCGCGGGGTGGCATCTACGACCAGCTGGCCGGCGGCTTCGCGCGCTACTCGGTCGACGCCACGTGGACCGTGCCGCACTTCGAGAAGATGCTCTACGACAATGCGCTGCTCCTGCGGGTGTACACCCATCTGTGGCGGGTGAGCGGCGACGCGCTGGCGGCCCGGGTGGCGGCCGAGACGGCGGCGTTTCTGCTCGACGGGTTGGGCACGCCCGAGGGTGGCCTGGCCTCGGCTCTCGACGCGGACACGGAGGGCGTGGAGGGCGCGACGTACGCATGGACGCCGGCCCAGCTGCGCGAGGCGCTCGGCGACGACGGTGCCTGGGCGGCCGACCTGCTCGCCGTGACCGAGGCAGGCACCTTCGAACACGGCACGAGCGTGCTGCGGCTGGCGCGCGACGTCGACGACGCCGACCCGGAGGTGGCCGAGCGGTGGACGCGGGTGCGGGCCAGGCTGCGCGAGGTGCGCGACCAGCGCGCCCAGCCGGCGCGCGACGACAAGGTGGTCGCCGCGTGGAACGGCCTGGCCGTCACCGCCCTCGCCGAGCACGCGATGATCACCGACGACGGCGTGACGGCGCGGGCGGCCCGGGAGATCGGCGTGGTGCTCGCCGAGCGGCACGTCGTCGACGGGCGGCTGCGCCGCGTGTCGCGGGCCGGCGTGGTGGGGGAGCCGGCGGGCGTGCTCGAAGACTACGGCGCGGTGGCCGAGGGCTTCTGCGCGCTGCACCAGTTGACCGGCGAAGGGCGATGGCTGGAGCTGGCCGGGCGGCTGCTCGACGCCGCGCTCGCCCATTTCGCCGCGCCGGGCGGCGGCTTCTACGACACGGCCGACGACGCCGAGCGTCTCGTGACACGCCCGGCCGACCCCACCGACAACGCCACGCCGTCCGGCCTGTCGGCGATCGTGGCGGCGCTGACCGCGTACACCGCGCTGAGCGGTGAGACGCGCTATCGGGAGGCGGCCGAGGCGGCGCTGGCGACCGTGGCGCCGATCGTGGACAAGCATCCCCGCTTCACCGGGTACGCGGCGGCGACGGGTGAGGCGCTGCTCTCCGGGCCGTACGAGGTCGCGATCGTGGCCGAGGAGGGCCTTGCCGACGAGCTGTTGCAGGCGGCACGCACGCACGCCCCGCCCGGCGCGGTGATCGTGGCCGGCGTGCCGGACCAGCCGGGCGTGCCGCTGCTCGCGGACCGGCCGATGCTCGGCGGGCGGCCCACCGCCTACGTGTGTCGCGGGTTCGTTTGCGACCGTCCCGTCACCGATGCTGGTGAACTCGTGGCCCAGCTCCGCGGCATACGGGGTAAATCGTCCTAAAATCGGCCAATGGCCGGAATCGCTGCCGCCTTCGGCGCGCCCGAAAGCGCCCTCAATGCCCTCTCCACAGCACTCGCCCGCCGCGGCGCCGAGCCCGCCACCTGGCGCGCCGGCGCCACCCGGCTGCTGGTACGGGCGAGCATGCCGGCGGTACACGAACATGGCGGTGTCGCGCTCGCCGTCGACGGGATCGCCGAGGTGAGCGCGCTCGCCGCGGGGTACGCGAGCCGGGGCGCGCAGGGTCTCGTGGCGGGCACCGAGCCGTACGCGCTGATCCTCGCCGACCCCTCCCGCGGCGCCCTCGTGCTGGCCCGCAACGGCGACGGCCCGCCCCTCTACTACGCGGAGGCCTCGGGTGGCATCCTCGCCGCCTCCGAGCCGGGCGCGCTGCTCGCCGCGGGCGTGCCGGCCGAGCCGGACGAGGGTGTGGTCGGGCGCTTCATCGCCACCGGCGCGTGCGACGACACCGCCGCCACCTTCTACGCCGGCATCCGCCGCGTGCTGCCCGGCGAGGTCGTGGAGATCGCCGGGGGCACCCGTACCCGGAAGCCGGCGGCCGCCCGCGACGGCGCCGGACGCTTCGCGCGGTCGGTGCTCGACGCGGCGATCGGCCGGGGCCGCATCGGCGTGCGCTTCGGCCACGGCCTGGCCGGCGCGGCCACCATCGGCGCGGCGCTCACGGGGTCGGAGGGGCGGCGGGCGCTGACCGTCTACTCGGCCACCTTCCCCGGCCTCACCACGGCGGCGGCCGACTTCGCCGCGGCGGTGCTGGGGCCGGTGGCCACGACCGGGGCGCTGCCGATTGGCGCCCGCTCCGCCCGTGCGGCACCCCGGCTGCCGGCGCCGTCCCCCCTCGTCGCTCCGCTCCTCGGGGCGGACGTTGCCAGCCCCGGGGTGCTGCACCGCGCGCAGCCGCACTTCGCCGACGAGCTGGACCTCGACGGCCTCCTCGCCGACCTCGGCGAGCCGGTGCCCGACCTGGACAGCTACCTGACCTGGGCCACCGCGCGGGCCACGGCGGGCGAGGTCGACACGCTCATCGACACGTCGGGCGGCGGTGCCCATCTCGCGCGTGTCGCGGACCGGCTGGAGAGCCGGTACGGCGTGACCGTCCGCTTCCCGCTCCGCGCGCTGCCGTCCACCGGGCCGGTGCTCCGCGCCGAGCTGGCCGCGATCGTCGAGGGCACGCTGCCGTTGCCGGCGGCCAAGTTCGCCACCGCGCACGCCGCGCACAGCCTGCTGCCGCCGCTGCGTGAGGTGCTGGTGCGGATGCGCGGCGAGCTCGCCACCGCGTTGCTCCACCCGCTGCTGCCGGGCGCCCGCCGCGCGTCGTGGGACGCGCTGGCCGCGCTCTTCGGCGGCGGGCAGGTCGACGGCGGCGCGGTCTTCCGCCGGTACATTGTGGAGCGTTGGCTGCGCACCATTGCTCCACCGCCGCCGCCCGCTCGGCGTCCACACCGGACGACCAAGAGTCCACGGTGGACCTGCGTGCCGGTGTCCACAGAGGTCTTCGCGTCCGGCGACAAGCTGCCGGAGAAGGTCGCCTGGTACGTGAGCGAGTGCCTCGCCGGGCTGGGGCGCAAGGCGTACCGGCGCGGGCCGTGGCACGTCCTCCTCGCCGCCCAACCCGTCGCGGTCGTCCAGGGGCGTACTCGCCCGGTGTGGGAGATCCGGCCCGGCGCCGCCGCGCGGGCGCTGCACCGCTGGGCCCGCCCGACGGCCGGCCTGCACGACCCGTGGACCGCCCAGGTCGCGGTCGAGCGGGTCGGCGTGCTGCGGGCCGCGGTCGGTCCGGCCGCGGTCCACGGGGTACGCGGTCCGCGCGCGGGTGGGGTGGCCGTCGTACTGCCGCCGGAGGAGCCCGCACGGGTCGCCGCGGAGGTGCTGGCCGCGCTGCGTACCGCGCTGCCCGAGGAGGCGTACGCGACGCTCGGCGGCTGCGCGATCGTGGGCGCCGGCGGGGTGGCCGGCGTGGCGGGCGAGCTGGACGCCGCGGTGGCCGCCGAGCTGTGCGCGGACGATCCGCTCGCGACCAGCGCGATCGCGGTGGTGCTCAGCGGCGCACCCGCCCGCAAGGGAGAGCGCCGCCGGAGGTGAGCCGCGAACGTGCGGCTAGGCTGGCCGGCGAGATGGATACCCGAACCGGTCTGCCCGTTGTCGGCATGGTGGGCGGCGGGCAGCTGGCCCGGATGACCCATCAGGCCGCGATCGCTCTCGGCCAGTCGCTGCGCGTGCTCGCCGTCGCCCCCGACGACGGCGCCGCGCTCGTCGCCGCCGACGTGCAGTACGGCGACCACACCGACCTTGCGGCGCTGCGCACGTTCGCCAAGGGGTGCGACGTCGTCACGTTCGACCACGAGCACGTGCCCACCGAGGCGGTGCGCGAGCTCGCCGCCTCCGGCGTGGTGGTGCACCCGGGCGCGGACGCGCTGGTGTACGCCCAGGACAAGCGCGCGATGCGCCAGCGGCTCTCCGCCCTCGGCGCGCCGGTGCCGCTGTGGCGGCCGGTCTCCTCGGTCGAGGACGTGCGGGCGTTCGGCGACGAGGCCGGCTGGCCGGTGGTGGCCAAGGCGGTCCGCGGCGGCTACGACGGCCGCGGCGTGTGGATGCTCTCCCCGGGCGACCCGCTGCCGGCGGGCGTCGAGCTGATCGTCGAGGAGCGGGTGGCGCTCCGCCGCGAGCTGGCGGTGCAGGTGGCCCGCTCACCATTCGGGCAGGTCGCGGCCTACCCGGTGGTCGAGACGGTGCAGCGCGACGGCATCTGCGTCGAGGTGCTGGCCCCGGCGCCCGGCCTCCCCACGGCGCTCGCCGTGTCCGCGCAGCAGCTGGCGATCGACATCGCCACCGCGCTCGACGTGGTGGGCATGCTCGCCGTCGAGCTGTTCGAAGTGGACGGTGGCATCGTCGTCAACGAGCTCGCGATGCGCCCGCACAACTCGGGCCACTGGACGATCGAGGGCGCGCGCACGTCACAGTTCGAGCAGCACCTGCGGGCCGTGCTCGACTACCCGATGGGCGAGACCGCGCTGGCCGCCCCGGCGGTGGCGATGGCCAATGTGCTCGGCGGCCAGCCCGGCGGCATCAGCGTCGACGAGCGCCTGCACCACCTCTTCGCGAGCGACCCGGGTGTCAAGGTCCACCTGTATGGCAAGCAGATCCGCCCAGGCCGCAAGATCGGGCACGTCACGGCGCTCGGCGACGACATGGACGAGGTACGGGCCCGCGCCGCACGCGCCGCCCGCTGGCTCCAGGAGGGCGTATGACCGCGACCGTCGGCGTCATCATGGGCAGCGACTCGGACTGGCCGACGATGAAGGCCGCCGCCGACGCGCTGGACGAGTTCGGAATCACCCACGAGGTGCGCGTGGTGAGCGCCCACCGCACGCCCGTCGGCATGATCGAGTACGCCCAGTCCGCCGCCAGCCGCGGCCTCCGCGTGATCATCGCGGGCGCCGGCGGCGCCGCCCACCTGCCCGGCATGGTCGCCTCGGTGACGCCGCTTCCGGTGATCGGCGTGCCGGTGCCGCTCAAGCACCTGGACGGCATTGACTCGCTGCTTTCGATCGTGCAGATGCCGGCCGGCATCCCGGTGGCCACCGTCTCGATCGGCGGCGCCCGCAACGCCGGCCTGCTCGCCGTCCGCATCCTGGCCGCCTCCGACGACGCGCTGCGGCAGCGGGTGGTGGCCTTCCAGGAGGAGCTCGTCGAGGTTGTCGCCCAGAAGGACGCGAATCTCCGCACCAGCCTTTAGATTTGCCCACGTCCGCGTCTGGTCGCGGCCGTTTGCTCCCGCGGGCTCTAGCTTCGCTTTTGGTTGCGGTCAGTGCGGCGCCTCCGGCGGTCTCACATCCTGGGAACATTGGTCCGGTATTCGGAACCGCGATGATCGTTAGCCCGGAACCCGTGTGACACGCCGGCAGGAACGCGGGATTCGGGCTAACGATCATGAGAGACCACCGCGCGAGCCGTGCCGGAGCGACGCGGACGACCCGCGTAGCGGTTGGGCTTGGCCGGCGGAGGTGGCAGCGGGGGCCGGGGGTTTCGGCGAGCCCTTGGCGAGCCGCCGGCCGCCGCGGTCTCCGGCGGGAGCGACGGCCTGCCGCTGACGCGAACCCGGGGACATTCTTCTCGAAAACGATCCCACCGCTCACGCCGGACACCCCCGACCCCGGAAGCCCTTTAAGGTGTGGGTCGTTTCGTGCGGAAGGTCAGTGCGACAAGCAGCGTGAGGGACGCGATCAGCGTCGCCACCGTGAAGGCCGTGGTCATGCCGTGCACGATCGTCTCTTGTGGCGTGCCTGAGGGGTCGCGGGTGGCTGAGCCGAAGACGGTGACCAGGATCGCCAGGCCGAGTGTCCCGCCCGTCTGCTGCATGGTCTGTAGCGCGCCGCCCGCCGCGCCCGCGTCGCGTGGTGGGACGGTGGCCATGATGACGGGGTCAGCAGCACGAAGCCCAGCCCGGCGCCGAGGCCCAGGAGCAGCATGGGGCCGAGCAGGCCGCTGGCGTAGCCGCTGTCGCTGTGCAGTTGGGTCAGCCAGGCGAGGCCGGCCACCATCACCGCAGCGCCGATCACCGCCGGCGGCCGGGGGCCGAAGCGGGGCAGGAGGCGGGGGACGAGCCTTGTCATCACGAACATGCCCGCCGCCAGCGGTAGGAAGGCCAGGCCGGTGGCCAGCGCGCTGAAGCCGCGGATGTCCTGGAGGAACTGGGCGAGGAAGAAGAACATCGACATCATCGCGGCGGGGCCGAGGAAGAAGTTGACGTAGCCGGCGGCGCGGTCGCGGTCGGCGAAGAGGCGGAGGGGTAGGAGTGGCTGGCGGGTGCGTACCTCGATCAGCAGGAAGGCCGCCAGCAGGACGAGGCCGGCGCCGAGCGCGAACCGGGCCTGGGCCGGACGAGGCCGATCGCCTGCTCTCGATCATGTTGGACGGCCTGCGGCAGCCGGGCGACAGCGGCCGGAGGCCGCTTTCGCCTGAAGGCTGAGCGCTCAACGCATCCTTGTCACCGCGCGCCAGCGCTCCTGGGTGCGACGGCGGCTCTCGTTGGTGGCGCCGAAGAAGATGAGCAGCGCGCCGATCGGGATCAGGATCAGCCACGACAGGCCGACGAGCGTCAGCGCGTGCAGCGCCGAGATCACCGTGACCACCGTGCCGATCACGAGCGGGGCCTGCTGGCGGGTACGCGCGCCGAAGATGACCGTCGCGACCGCGCCGAGCAGCAGCATCACCTCGCGGGTGGCGCTCGCCTCGGTGCGGATGGCGATCACCAGCGTCGGCACGAACGCGGCGATCAGCGCCGGCCCGTACGCCGTCCAGCTGCTCAGGTCGGGGCGCTGGCGCAGCTCGATCAGGCCGACCAGCAGGGCGAGCGCGGCGAACGGCAGCGTGTACGCCTCGGGCACCGCCACGTCGGCCAGCGCCATGAAGAGCCACCACGCGACGATCTCGCACAGGATGCTGGCCCAGAAGAGCGTGCGGCGTTCGACCACGCGGCGGCCGGGGCGGGCGGAGGCGACGCCAAGCACGGCGCCCCACGCGGCGAGCAGGCCTGCCACGTGGCCGAGCGAGTCGAAGGCGAGGGCCAGGGCGACGAGCGCGGCGCCGTATCCGCTCCACTCCACAGTGGCCGCCTCGCGGTAGGCCTCGGGGCGGCGCAGGCGCGGCATCACGGCAGCGACGAGTAGCAGGGCGGCGCCGACGCCGAGCACGCCGTACGCGGACCAGGCGGCGGGCAGGCCGGCGACGAGCGCGATGGTGAGCACGAGGCCCATCGCGGACGCGGCGGCGAAGAGCCAGCCCAGGATGCGGGCCCGCTGAGCCTGCCCGAATACCGCCGCGGTGGCGCCGACGGCGACCGCCCCGCCGAGCGTGAAGAGCGTGAGCGAGCGGGTGGCGAGGCTGCCGGCCATCCCCGCGCCGCCGGCCGCCAGGCCGAGCGCGAAGACCACGAGGCGGGTGACGCGGAGCGGGCGGGCGCGTTCGGCCGGGGGTGGGGGAGGTGTGAGGGCGAGGCCGAGCATCGCGAGCGTGAAGACGGCGAGCGCGGCCATCGTCGACGCGGGCCACGCGGCACCGAGCGCGATCGGCGTGATCAGCAGGGTGACCGCCGCGCCGGGCAGGATCACCGGGATCGCCTGTGCGAAGCGCCGCCCGCCGAAGCCCACCGCGGCCAGCGCCGCCGCGATGGTCAGCAGCAGCGTGCCGACGAGGTCGGTGGGGTCGACCGAGCGGTCCGGGTTGGTGAGCGCGGCCGGCGGGCCCTCCCAGATGTGGTTGACCGTCTGGTGTGGATCGACGAGCGCGGCCACGAGCGCCGGCGCGATCGAGGCGAGCGCGATGAGCGTCGGGATCGCGGCCACCAGCGCCGCGCCTATCTCCGGGCTGACCGACCACCGGCCGCGCGGCGCCGGGCCGGACGGCATGCGCCGCCACACGCCGCCGAGCATCACCGACCAGCGCTGGGTGGGCTGGCCGACGTACCTCGGCGGTGGCGTGGCCGCGCGCAGCAGCTCGGCCACCACACCGAGGAGCGCGGCGGCCGCGGCGTACACGCCGACGGGCAGATCAGTGGGGAGCACGGCGAACGCGGTGATCGTGGCGCCGCCGGCGATGCCCACCGTGGCGTACGGCAGGTAGCGGGCCACCTGGCGGCGGACGAGTGCGATCACCGCGAGGCCGGCGGTGGACCCGGCGAGCGCCCAGGCCAGCACGGCGGCCGCGCCCTGGCCCGACGCGGCGGCGATGGACGCGAGCGCACCGGGCAGCGCGAGCAGGGCGCCACCGGCCGCGGCGCCGCCGATCTGGCCGAGGGGCAGCGGCATCTCCGCCTCGGGCGGCGGCGCGCTGCCGGGGATGTCTTCGAGCGAGGCGTCGTCGAGCGCGGGCAGCATCCGCGCGAGCGTCGCCACCAGCGTGCCGACCAGCACGATCATCGCCAGCGCGGCGGCGGTGGTCCACGGCCGCACGAGGCTGGCGCCCACCGCGTGCAGCGCGACGCCGGCGGCCACGGCGGCGCGGGCCAGGCCGGCGCGCGGGTCGTCGGCGATGACCGACGCGACCCCGTACACCGTGGCGACCGCGCCGCCCACGAGCATCGGCGACCACCACGGCAGGCCGAGCGCGACCGGGGCGCCGATTGTCGCGAGGCCGACGCAGATGGCAGCGATGTCGTACGCCCACGGGCGCGGCAGCACGATCGCGGCGGCCCCGGCCAGCAGCGCGAGAGCGATCGGGGCCTGCCAGCCCACCCCCGCTCCGCCGGTGGGCCAGGCGCTCAGGTCGGCCTCCCATAGCGCGCCCGGCGTGGCGAGCACGCGCAGGCCGCCGCTGAGCGCCGTGTAGCCGGCGATCACCGCGACCACGGCTCCGCTGGCCGCCACGCCGAGGGTCGGGCCGCGCCGCCAGTCGGGCGGCATCGCGCGCACACCGACGGCCACGAACAGCACGAGCAGCGCGGCGACCGCGAGCACCGCACCGGGGAAGAGGATGCCGGCGATGCGCGCGAACGTGCCGATGACGCCCGCCATCGCCGCCGCGGCCGCGAAGTCGGGGCCGTCGAGCAGCCGGTCGGGCCGGCGTCCGGCGTCGATCGACGGGGCGAGGAAGAGCAGCACGGCGGCCACCAGCAGCAGCGCGCCGACCCAGGCGTCGGCCACCTCGGCGCCGGGAGCCCCGAACGCGGCCGCCGTCACCGCCAGCGCGCCGAGCCCGGTGCCGAGCGACAGCGGGAGCGCGATGCGCCGCCAGGCGACCTGGGCGAGCGCGGCGTATCCGAGCGTCGCGCACACCGCCACGAACGCGGCCGCGAGGATCGGCACGGCGGCCTCCGCGCGGACCGGTGCGGTGGCAGCGACGGCGGCCGCGGCAGCTCCCGGCATCGCGAACGCCGCGCCACCGCCTGCCCACTCGCCGACCATCTCGGCGGCCGGCCCGGAGCGCAGCAGCTGTGCCGGCGCCGGCTCGTCGCGCAGGGCCTCGGCCTGCTCGGGCAGCCACGACCCGGCGATGGCGATCAGCACGCCGGCCAGGGTGAGGACGGCCAGCACCCCCGCGGTCGACGCCGGGCGGGCGAGGGACGCGCCGGCGCCCACCAAGCCGACGACCGCGGCGCCCGCCACATGCGCTTGGGCGGCGCGCTCGCTCTTCGCGTACAGGCCGGTGGCGCCGATGCCGATCGCGGCGAGCACGGGCAGCCACGGCGCGGCGGTCCACGGCAACGCGAAGGACGCCGGTGCGGCCAGGGCGGTCAGCGCCACGCCCGCGACGGCGGACTCCCGCCGCGCCTCCGCCGGCAGTGAGAGGACGGCGGCGACCGTGAGCAGCAGCGCGCTCGCCGCCAGCTGCCAGCCAGCCGGTCCCGCGGCCTCCTCGAGGCGACCCTGGTACGCGGCGAGGTCGGCCTCCCAGACCGGCAGCGCCGCGCGTACCGGCGCGATGGCGGCGCGCAGGGCGGTGCCGGCGACCACGACGCCCATGCCGATCAGCGCGACGGCGGAGGCGAGCTGGGGCCCCCGGCGGAACGCCTCGGGGACCGCGCGCACGCCTATGCCGGTCACCGCGATCACGCCGGCGATCAGCAGCAGCGCCCGCCCAGGGACGGCGACCGCCACGATCTGCGCCGCGGCACCGATCACCGCGAGCGTGAACACCCCGGCGGCCACGTCGACGACGACCCGCCGCCCCAGCCCGAGCGCGCCGGCCACCCCGGCGGCCGCGGCGAGCACGAGCGTGAGGCCGGCGCCCAGCGCCTCCGGTGGGTCGTTGGCCCGGAGCGTCGCGACGGCCCCGAAGAGCAGCGCGGCGACCACCGCGAGGGCGTGCAGCCCCCAGGTGAGCTGGCGCAGCCACACCGCCGCCGGGATGGGCGCCGGCCTGCGGCCGGCGTCTGCCGCGTCGGTGACCACGGCGTCCGACTCCTCGGGCGCGCTCTCCGGCCGCTCGGTCTCTTGAGGCTCGCCGTCCGGCGGAGCCTCGGCGGGCGCGCCCAACCACGGGGGTGTGGCCAGCCGCCCCCGCTGGTCGAACTGCCGCGCCAGCAGAAGATCCTGCGCGGCCACCACGGTCAGCACGAGCGCCCAGCCGGTGGGCCCGGTTATCCACTCGTACGCGAGCAGCGGCAGCACCGGCTGCAGCGCGAGGACCGTGGCGTAGCGGGGGATGCTCAGGCCGGTCAGCACCGCGTACCAGCCGGAGAGGAGCGCGGTCAGCGCGAAGACGATGCCCGCGACGACCGCGCCGGGCACGGTGTCGCTGCGGATCTGGTCGACCGTCCACAGTGCATACCCGTCGAGGGGTATCAGGCCGAGCCCGACGGCGGCGATGGTCTCCGCGGTCGAGATCAGGCCGCGGCGGGCCACCATCGGCGGCGCGACGAGCATGAGCGCCGTCGCTCCAATGAGGATCGCCGTGCGGCTGACGTCGTCGAAGGACGTGAACGCCACCGCCGCGAACACGATCGCCGCGATGCCCAGCAGCAGGCCGCCCAGGCCGAGGTAGATGTTTTGCACCTCGCGGGTGGACGCCTCCGGGCGGTGCTCGGGCTCGGCGTCGACCGGCGGTGGCGGGGGAGGCGGCGGCGGTGGTGGCGGTGCGGCCGCACCGGCGGGGCGCGCGCCCTCCTGCCGAGGCACCCGGCGCGGCGGGGGCGGGCCGCCAGGACCGGGCGGCGCCCCGGTCGGGACACCGGCCGGCCGGCGGACGAAGGTGCGCCGCCGCGTGCGGGCGCGCACCCTCTCCTGCGACTGCGCGTTGGCGTGGGCGAGGATGTCGCGCTGGAACTTGGCCGCCTGCAGCTGCTGCGCGTTGAGCTTGGCCTCTTTGGCAATGCGCAGCTCGTCGGCCTTGATCTCCGCGATCGACCGGTCGATCTTGGCTAGCTCGTCACCCCACTGGCCCTGGTGGGCACCGCAGTGAGGGCACTGTGCCACCGGCTGGATCTGCCGGCCACACGACGAGCACATGTACGTCGCCATGGCACCCTCTCTCCCGCGGAGCCCGACACAGTGGACTCCCCGAAAGCATGCCTAAGATCGGCGCTCCAAGTCTATGGGCTCGCCCTAAGGGCGGCCCATGCCCCGGTACTCCCAACCCGCGTGCGTCCACAGTGCCGAGTCGAGGCAGTTTCGCCCGTCGATCACGCGCCGGCCGGCCGCCAGCTCGCCGAGCGCGACCGGGTCGGCGTTGCGGAAGTCGGCCCACTCGGTCAGCACGCACACGAGGTCGGCGCCGCGGACGGCGTCGTTCATGGAGGCCTCGTAGGCCAGGTCGGGCTGGGCCGCGCGGGCGTTTTCCATGCCCTCCGGGTCGTACACCCGGACGTCGGCGCCGGCCTTGGCGAGCAGTGCGGCGACCGCGAGCGACGGCGCGTCGCGCACGTCGTCGGAGTTGGGCTTGAAGGTGGCGCCGAGCACGGCGATCCGGGTGCCCGACAGGTCCGGGCCGGCCGGGCCGGAGCGGCGGCCGAGCAGGTCGGCGGCGAGCTGAAGCACGCGCGTGCGGCGGCGCAGGTTGATCAGGTCGACCTCGTGCAGGAAGCGCAGCGCCTCACCGGCGCCGAGCTCCTGGGCCCGGGCCTGGAACGCGCGGATGTCCTTCGGCAGGCACCCGCCGCCGAAGCCGACGCCGGCCTGGAGGAAGCGGTTGCCGATGCGCGGGTCGTAGCCGATCGAGCGGGCCAGCATCGTGACGTCGCCCCCGGCGACCTCGCACACCTCGGCCATCGCGTTGATGAACGAGATCTTCGTGGCCAGGAACGCGTTTGCGGCGACCTTGACCAGCTCCGCCGTGGCGAAGTCGGTCACCACCAGCGGCACCTCGCGGTCTTCGGTCGCGGCGAGGTCGAACACGCCCTTGTGCGAGGCGTAGAGCATCGCGTTGGCCCAGTCGCTCTTGACGCCGACGACGATCCGGTTGGGCCGGAGCACGTCTTCGACGGCGAAGCCCTCCTGGAGGAACTCGGGGCTCCACGCCACCTCGACGCCGAGGTCGGCCTGCGCGTGCTTGCCCACCAGCTGCTCGATCCACTCGGCCGTGCCGACCGGGACTGTCGACTTGCCGACGATCAGCGCCTTGCGGGTCAGGTGCTGGGAGAGGCCGGTGACGGCGGCCTCCACGTACGACAGGTCGGCGCCCATGCCGTCGGCCCGCTGCGGCGTGCCCACGCAGATGAAGTGGACGTCCGCGAAGTCGGCCGTCTCCTTGTAGTCGGTGGTGAACCGCAGGCGGCCGGCCGCGAGGTTGCGGCGCAGCAGCTCGTCGAGGCCAGGCTCGTGGAACGGCACCGCGCCACCCGCGAGCTTGGCGATCTTGGCTTCGTCGACGTCGAAGCCGAGCACCTCGTAGCCGAGCTCCGCAAAGCAGATCGCGTAAGTCGCACCGAGGTAGCCGGTGCCGAGGAACGCCAGCCGGGGCCGGGCCGCGCCGGACGGCGGGGTGACCGCGCCGATCGCAGGGACTGGCTGGGTGCTCGAGTACGGGATCGTCACGCCTGTGTTCTCCGCTCGCACTTGGCGGCGCTTCGCGTCGCGCGCTTCGGGTGGGGTCGCCATGGGCGGCACCGATTATCGGACTATTTGGGTCTATTGGGCAAACGCTCGGCCTGCCGGGTGTGCAGCCGACGATAGTGCGTGAGCCTACGCGGTCATGAAGGGCACCTGAACGCTGGTCGGTATCCTCACACTCACGCAAGAAGATCGCCAAGGGGAGGCGCTATGCCGACAGAATCGTTCGAAGCGTACCGGCTTCCGGAGGAGCACGAGGCCGTGCGCGAGGCGGTTCGCGCGGTATGTGACGCGAAGGTAGCGCCCAACGCCGCGGAGGCGGACGAGACCGGCGAGTTTCCCAAGGCGTCCTACGAGGCCCTGCGCGCGGCCGACTTCCACGCCCCGCACATCCCCGAGGAGTACGGCGGGGCCGGCGCGGACGCTCTCGCGACGGCGATCGTGATCGAGGAGGTGGCCCGCGCGTGCGCCGCCTCGTCGCTCATCCCCGCGGTCAACAAGCTCGGCACGATGCCGCTGCTGCTGGCCGGCTCGGAGGAGCTCAAGCGGGAGTTCCTGCCGCCGGTGGCGAGCGGTGAGGCGATGTTCTCGTACTGCCTGTCCGAGCCCGAGGCCGGCAGCGACGCCGCCTCGATGACCACCCGCGCGGTCCGCGACGGCGACGACTGGGTGCTCGACGGCGTCAAGCGCTGGATCACCAACGCGGGCGTGTCCCGCTTCTACACCGTCTTCGCGGTCACCGAGCCGGGCGCCGGCGCGAGGGGCATCTCGGCCTTCGTCGTGGACAAGTCCGACACCGGGGTCAGCTTCGGCGCACCGGAGAAGAAGCTCGGCATCAAGGGCTCGCCGACCCGCGAGGTCTACCTCGACGGGGTGCGCGTCCCGGCCTCCCGCATGATCGGCGAGCCCGGCACCGGCTTCGCCACCGCCATGCGCACGCTCGACCACACCCGCGTCACGATCGCCGCCCAGGCGCTCGGCATCGCGCAGGGGGCGCTCGACTTCTCCGCCAGGTATGTGACCGAACGCACCCAGTTCGGCAAGCCGGTAGCCGACTTCCAGGGCATCCAGTTCATGCTCGCCGACATGGCGATGAAGCTGGAGGCCGCCCGCCAGCTCACCTACGCGGCGGCGGCCCGTTCCGAGCGCGGCGACGCCGACCTCACGTTCTTCGGCGCGGCCGCCAAGTGCTACGCCTCCGACGCCGCCATGGAGATCACCACCGACGCGGTCCAGCTGCTCGGCGGCTACGGCTACACAAGGGACTTCCCGGTCGAGCGCATGATGCGCGACGCCAAGATCACCCAGATCTACGAGGGCACCAACCAGGTCCAGCGCATCGTGATGGCTCGCCAGCTCCTGAAGGCTTTTCGCTAGATTTGCCCGCGTTCGCGTCTGGTTGCGGGTGCGTTGCTCCCGCGGGCTCTTGCTCCGTCTTTTGGTCGCTCTTACTGCTGCGCCTCCGGCGAGGGCCTCCGGCGGGCCTCGGGCTCCGGAGGGGGTCGGGTTGCGGTGGGCCGTTCCGTACACCGTCGTCCAGGGCAAGCCGAGCAGACCAGCGCCGGGGCCACAAGCGGGGATGACGCGGATTCGGGTCACGATCATGCTGTGCCGCCTCATGGCGTGATCGTTCGCCCGAAATCCACACTCTCCCCGGCGTGTCGTGCGAATTTCGGGCGAACGATCATCAGCCGGCCCGAATAGTGGACCGACTTTTCCGGTGAGTGGGACATCGGGCCATGGTCAACCACATGACGAGAATCCGATCCCACTAAGCGAACCGAGCGCAGCGCGCAGCCCTAATGGCTGGGTGGGATCACCCGGAGGTGGCCGCGGCGGCCGGTCTGCTGCCCTGACGGAGGCTCGTGCGGATAGTCGTCCAGCCGGGGGGTGGGCCGGGCGGCTTCGCGGACGGCCTCGGCGAGCGCGACAAGGTCGTCCGTGGTGGGGGGTGGGGGCGCGAACTCACCGTCGTGGCGCACCAGCTCCCAGCCGCGGGGGGCCGTCAGGCTGCGGGCGTGGGGCTCGCACAGGTCGTAGGTGTGTGGCTCGGCGAACGCCGCGAGGGGGCCGACGACCGCCGTGGAGTCGTTGTAGACATAGGTCAACGTGGCGACGGCCTGACGCGGGCAGCCGTTTCTGGAGCAACGCCGTGGTGACCTCACGGCGGCACGTTATCTCCCCTACCCGCTCCGCCGGTCCGGATGCGACCGCGACACGCCGACCACCCGTGATCACGATATGAAGACGCAGGTTGGACACGGGGTGAGTTGTGCCGCCTCCGGGCCACTACGCTCTTGACGTGAGCAGTCCTGAACCACGGCGCCCCGGCCGCCGGTCACACCGCGACCGACACGGCCGCGGCCTGCGCGGGCGCCTGGTGCCGGCCACGGTGCCGCTGGCCCGCACCAAGGCGGAGATCTTCGACGACCTCGTGCTCGACACGGTGGAGGCGCTGGAGCGGCGCTTCGCCAAGGAGTTGGCGGGTGTCGAGTTTGCCGTCGAGGATGTGCCCCCAGACCTCAACGTCTACGACTCCGACGTGCTGGAAGACGGCGAGGTGCCGCTGGCCCGCCTGCTGCCCGGGCGCCCCGGCCGGCAGGAGGTGCCGCCCCGGATCGTCCTCTACCGCCGCCCGCTCGAGTTTCGCGCCATGGATCGGGAAGACCTCGCCGACCTCGTGCACGACGTGATCATCGAGCAGGTCGCCAACCTTCTCGGCGTCGACCCGGACGAGCTGGCCTGAGGCCGGATCATGGAGCGCGCCCCCCCGGCACGCCCCATGACTGCGACTCGGGCCGACGACTCAGGCGACGCGGCGCTTGAGCTTGCGGCGCTCGCGCTCGGAGAGCCCGCCCCAGATGCCGAAGCGCTCGTCGTGACCAAGCGCGTACTCCAAGCACTCGGCCTTGACCTCGCAGCGAGAGCAGATGCGCTTTGCCTCGCGGGTCGATCCGCCCTTCTCCGGAAAGAACGCCTCCGGGTCGGTCTGCGAGCACAGGGCCCGCTCCTGCCACTCCGGCGCGTCTCCGATCAGGTCGGCCACCTCCAGTGGGCCGTCCATCAGCCTGCCTCCTTCTTGCGCACCGGCCGCGTCGCCGGCGCAACCCCCCACGCGGAAGGCGTGTCTTTATGTCCGAACGGTGTAGTTTCAGCTGATCTTAGGGAACAACTGAAGATCCTATTCGAACAACCCCACTGAAATTACACGCGTGTAATGCGTGCGTCGTCAAGCCGAACCTGATAAAAGGCCCGCTTTATCGGCGTGCCGCGCGCGACTCGCGGGAGAAGCGCGCGCCGGCACCATCGCCCCTACCGATTCACCCCGGGCGGAGGTAACGGCGTCAGCGCAACACGTATGCCGTGGTGCGCTCGCGTGCGGGACGGCCCGCCGCCGACGCGATCGAGCGGAGCTGCTCGACGGTACGCGCGGAACCGTTTGCCGAGCCCGCCATCCGCGAGATCGTCTCCTCCATCAGCGTGCCGCCGAGGTCGTTGCAGCCGCCGTTGAGCATGGCGACCGTGCCCTCGTCGCCGAGCTTCACCCAGGAGCACTGGATGTTGGCGATCCGCTCGTGCAGCAGGATGCGGGCCATCGCGTGTACGACCCGGTTTTCCCGCCAGGTGGGGCCGGGCCGCGCGACGCCGGCGAGGTAGATCGGCGCGTTGGTGTGTACGAACGGCAGCGCCACGAACTCCGTGAAGCCACCGGTGCGGTCCTGCACGCCGGCCAGCACCCGGAAGTGGCCGAGCCAGTGGGCGGGGTGGTCCACGTGGCCGTACATCATGGTGGAGCTGGACCGGATGCCGAGCTCGTGTGCCGTCGTGACCACCTCGACCCACGTGGCGGCCGGGAGCTTGCCCTTGGTCAACACCCAGCGCACGTCGTCGTCGAGGATCTCGGCGGCGGTGCCGGGGATCGTGTCGAGCCCGGCCTCGCGGAGCATGGTCAGCCAGTCACGGATCGACATGCCCGCCTTGCTCGCGGCGGTGACGATCTCCATCGGCGAGAACGCGTGGACGTGCATCCCCGGCACCCGCTCCTTGACCGCCCGCACGAGGTCGGCGTACGCGGTGACCGGCAGCTTGGGGTCGATGCCACCCTGCATGCACACCTCGGTCGCCCCGGCCCGCCACGCCTCCTCGGCCCGGTCGGCGACCTGGTCGACGGAGAGCCGGTACGCGTCGGCGTCCCGCTCACGCTGGGCGAACGCGCAGAAGCGGCAGCCCACGTAGCAGACGTTGGAGAAGTTGATGTTGCGGTTGACGACGTAGGTGACGTCGTCGCCGACCGCCTCACGGCGCAGGTCGTCGGCGATCCGGCAGAGCTCGTCGAGCGCCGGGCCGTCGGCCTCGAAGAGCGCCATGGCGGCCGCCTCGTGGCGCGGCTGGAGCAGCGCGGCCGGGTCGCTGGCGGCCAGCCGCAGCGCGGCTGCCACGGGTGCCGTGGAGGAGACGCCCGGCGCCGACACCGCCAGCGCGGACCAGTCGCCGTACACGGAGTCGAAGTCGCCGCGGCGGTCGCCGGTGCGGCCGACCGTGTCGATCTCACTGTGCAGGTTGACCCGGCCACCCGGCGCCTCGTCGGGCTCCTGCCAGGGACGGCCCTTCAGCGCCGCGTCGGGGTCGGCCAGGCCGTCGTCGAGGGACAGTGCCGAGACGTGCGGGAGGACTCGGGGGTCGAGCCACGGGTCGCCGCGCACGACGTACTCGGGGTAGATGGCGAGCCGCTCGCGCATCGTGAAGCCCGCGGCGGCCGTGTGGCGCGCCAGCTCCTCGATCTGGGGCCACGGCCGCTCGGGGCTCACGTGGTCGGGCGTCACCGGTGAGACGCCGCCCCAGTCGTCGATGCCGGCGCGCAGCAGCAGGTCGTACTCGCCGGCGATGAGGTTTGGCGGTGCCTGGATGCGGGCCCGCGGGCCGAGCAGGATGCGGGCGACGGCCACCGTGGCGGCCAGGTCGTGCAGCTCGGCGTCGGGCATGCCGCGCATCGCCGTATCCGGCTTGGCGCGGAAGTTTTGCACGATGACTTCCTGGATGTGGCCGTACTGCCGGGCCACCCGCCGGATCGCGAAGAGCGAGTCGGCCCGCTCGCTCAGCGTCTCGCCGATGCCGATCAGGATGCCCGTGGTGAACGGCACGCCCACCCGCCCGGCGTCCTCGAGCACCCGCAGGCGGACGGCCGGCTCCTTGTCCGGGGAGCCGAAGTGTGGCCCGCCCGGCTCGCTCCACAGTCGCGTGGCCGTGGTCTCCAGCATCATGCCCATGCTCGCCGCGACCGGCTTGAGCCGCTGCATGTCGGCCCAGGAGAGGACGCCGGGGTTGAGGTGCGGCAGCAGGCCGGTCTCCTCGAGCACCGCGATCGCGCTGGCCCGTACGTAGTCCAGAGTGGAGTCGTAACCGCGCTCGTGCAGCCACTCGCGGGCCGCCGGCCACCGCTCCTCCGGCCGGTCGCCGAGCGTGAAGAGCGCCTCCTTGCAGCCCTGCGCGGCGCCGTCGCGGGCGATCTGGAGCACCTCGTCGCGCTCCAGGAACGCCGCCGGCAGCCGGTGTGGCACGGTGGCGAACGTGCAGTAGTGGCAGCGGTCGCGGCACAGGCGGGTGAGCGGGATGAAGACGTTCTTGGAGAACGTGACGACGCCCGGCCGCCCCGCGTCGCGCAGCCCGGCGTCGCGGATGCCGCCGGCGATGCCGAGCAGCTCGTCGAGCCGCTCGCCGCGGGCGGTCAGCAGGGTGGCCGCTTCGTCCACGTCGAGCGCCCGTCCCTCGGCGGCCCGGTGTAGCGCGCGTCGCAGGCTGGCCTCGGTGGGCCGAGCTTCGTTGTGATCAGCCACCCGACGAAGCCTACGACCTACGCCGTGTGGGGAGGGCAGTTGCCCTCCCCACACGGTTTTCGGGAATCTTTTCCGCTAGCGCTGCACCGGCCGCGTCGGGTCGTCGCCCAACCCACCCGGCGGGGGCGGCGGGAAGCCGGCCGACGGCTGCTGGCTGGCCGGGTTGATGAGCTGGGTCTGCTGGCCCGGCTCGGGCGGCGGCGGCTGCTCGTGGCTCGGCGGGGTGCTGGTTGGCGCCTGCGGCGGGGCGCTGGTCGGCATGGGCGGCACCGGAGCGGTGGGCGCACCGGCCGGACCCGCGCCGTACGGCTGGCCCGCGGGCTGCTGCCCCGGCTGGCCGTACGCCTGCGGGTAGGCCGCGGTCGGCTGCCCGTACGCCGCCGGGTAGCCGGGCTGCTGCGGCTGGGGGTAGCCCGGCTGCTGGCCGTAGCCCGGCGGGTAACCGGGCTGCTGGCCGTACGCCGGCTGCCCGTACATGCCCGGCTGGGGCTTGGGCTTCGGCACCCAGTAGAGGCCGCGGGCGACCCGCACCAGCGCGTACGCCGCGACGGCGAGCACCGCCAGCATGGCGATCCGCACCAGGAACGCCTTCAGCGCGTTGAAGACGCTGTCGTCGGCGATCTTCACCACGCCGATGAAGAGGCCGAAGACCACGCCGAAGAACGCGGCAACCGCGTACTCGATCAGGGCCACCAGCGTGATCACCTTGGCCCGGCCGAGCACCGGCGAGAGGTGGTTGGCCAGGAGCACGGCGAGGAACGGCAGGCCGATCGTGGCGAGGTTGACGAAACCGTCGAAACTGCCGGCGGCGTTGCCGGTGAAGGTCTCGAAGTCTCCGGTCGGTATGAGATTGAGGATGGCCACGAAGAGCAGCACCGCGGTGGCGCCGAGAAGCACCAGGGCGGCGAGCTCGCGCAGCGGCTTGGTGAACTGGCTGGCCGACGTCCCGGCGCTCGGTGCGGCCTCGGGTTGGGTGGTCAAGGCTCCCCCTGGGGTGGCGGACAAAGCGGTCTGCGCCCGTGAGCCTAGCGGTCCCGGGGTAGGGCCGCTGCGCTCCCATGGCCTGGGAGAGGATGGGGGCATGCGGATCGTGGTACTCGCCGGAGGCATCGGCGGTGCTCGCTTCCTGGTCGGCGTGCGCGCGTACGCCCGCGAGGTGGGTGCCGAAGTGACCGCCGTGGTCAATGTCGGAGACGACGCGTCCATGCACGGGCTCCGGATTTGCCCCGATCTGGACAGCGTGATGTACACGCTCGGTGGCGGCGCCGATGCGGAGCGCGGCTGGGGGCGGGTCGGCGAGAGCTGGACGGTGAAGGGTGAGCTCGCCGCGTACGGCGCGGAGCCGACCTGGTTCGGCCTCGGCGACAAGGACATCGCCACCCACCTCGTGCGCAGCACGATGCTCACCGCCGGCTACCCGCTCTCCGCGGTGACCGAGGCGCTCTGCGACCGGTGGCAGCCGGGCGTGCGGCTGCTGCCGGCCAGCGACGACCGGCTGGAGACCCACGCGGTGGTCGAGCTCGACGGCGAGCAGAAGGCGATCCACTTCCAGGAGTGGTGGGTGCGATACCGCGGCGACCTGCCCACCCGGCGCTTCGTCTTCGTCGGCGCGGAGTCGGCGAAGCCGGCACCCGGCGTGCTCGACGCCCTCGCCGCCGCCGACGTGGTGCTGGTCGCGCCGAGCAACCCGGTGGTGAGCATCGCGCCGATCCTCGCCGTGCCCGGGCTGCGCGAGGCGGTCACCGCCGGCACCGCCCCGGTCATCGGCGTCTCGCCCATCATCGGCGGCGCGCCGGTGCGCGGGATGGCCGACAAGTGCCTCGCCGTCGTGGGCACCGACTGCACGGCGGCCGGTGTGGGCCGCCTGTACGGCGCCGACCTCCTCGACGGCTGGCTGGTGGACACCACCGACGAGGAGACGGAGGTGCCCGGCGTGACGGTGCGGGCGGTTCCACTGTGGATGAGCGACGAGCAGGCGACCGCCGCGATGGTGCGCGCCGCGATGGAGCTGGCGTGAAGCTTGAGATATTTCCGGTCACCGGCATCGGTGACGTCTCGCCCGGCGACGACCTGGCCGCGCTGATCGCGGGTGCGGCGCCGTGGTTGCGCGACGGCGACGTGCTCGTCGTGACCAGCAAGATCGTGTCCAAAGCGGAGGGTCAGCTCGTCGACGTGCCGGTGGAGGGGCCGGAGCGGGCCGCCGCGCGCGACGAGGTGCTCGCCGCGGAGACCGCGCGCAAGGTGGCCAGCCGCGGCCAGACCCGGATCGTGCAGACCCACCACGGCTTCGTGATGGCCTCCGCCGGCATCGACGCCTCCAATGTGGACCGCAAGCGGCTCGTGCTGCTGCCGAAGGACCCGGACGTCTCGGCCCGCGCCCTCCGCGCGGCGCTGCGCGAGCGGCACGGCCTCGACGTCGCCGTGGTCGTCTCCGACACGATGGGCCGGCCGTGGCGCAACGGCCTCACTGACGTCGCGCTCGGCGCCGCCGGGATCGGGCCGTTCCGCGACCACCGGGGAGAGACCGACCCGTACGGCAACGAGCTGCAGATCACCCAGATGGCCGTCATCGACGAGCTGGCCGCAGCGAGCGAGCTCGTCAAGGGAAAGACCGACCAGGTGCCGGTCGCGGTCGTGCGCGGCTACCTGGCCCGGCCGGGAGACGACGGCCCCGGCGCGGTCGCGCTGGTGCGGGAGGCGGCGGCCGACATGTTCTCGCTCGGCACCGCCGAGGCGCGCGCGGCCGGCCTCCGGGAGGCCGCGCTGCTGCCGCTGGAGCCGCCACCCGCCGCGGAGCCGGCCGACACCGCCGCGGTGGAGCGGGCGATCGCCGCCGTGGCCGGCGTCGTCGCGCCCGGCACGCTTTTCACCCACGTCCCGGACCAGGGGGTACGGGCTACACCTCCGCCGCACGCGGACACCGCGGCGCTGGTGCGCTTCGGCACCGACGTGCACCGCCTGCGGGCCGCCCTGGCGGCTGAGGGCGCCGGGACCGTGCCGGTGCTGCCCGTCGCCGGCTGATCTTCGCGCGCGCCGGGGTGGCGCGTAGTACCGGAACAAGTATTGACATGTTTCGGTCTCTCGTTCGAAACTTGTCGGTGTTGGCATCGGAGATCATCGATCGCGATGGCCGCGCCCAACCACCCCACCCCGGAAGGAGAGCCCTAGTGATCATCAGCTCGGGCCGCTCTGAGTTTCGTTCGACGGTCATCGTGCTGGCGGTGGCGGTGCTCGCCGTCACCGGCACGGTAGCCGTGTTGACGAGAACCTCCACCCCCGCATACGCGGCGGTGGGCGTCGAAGACGACGGCGCCGACTGTCCAGTCGCCAACAGCCCGTCGACGTCCAGCGCCAGGCTCCCGGATCCTTTCCGGAAGATTGACGGTACTCGCATCACATCCAAGGCCGACTGGCGTTGCCGCCGGGCCGAGATCAGGGAGATGGCGGAGCGCTCCGTTTACGGACAGAAGCCCGCGAAGCCGGCATCCGTCACCGGCACCGTCTCGACCAGCAACATCACCGTGAACGTGTCGGACCAGGGCCGCAGCGCCAGCTTCTCGGCGAGCGTGCAGCTGCCGACGACCGGCTCCGCGCCGTACCCGGCGGTCTTCGTCGTGGGCGGCTTCGGCGCCGACACCGCGACCATCCGCAACTCCGGCGCGGCGGTCATCAGCTACGACCCGCTCGCCGTCGGCCGCGAGGGCACGCCCCGCAACAACAAGCAGGGCGCGTTCTACACCCTTTACGGCGCGTCGAGCAGCACCGGCATCCTGATGGCCTGGGCCTGGGGCGTGAGCCGTCTCATCGACGTCATCGAGGCCTCCGGGAGCAACATCTTCCGGGCCGACGGGCTGGGCGTCACGGGCTGCTCCCGCTACGGCAAGGGCGCCTTCACGATCGGCGTCTTCGACCAGCGCATCGCGCTCACCATGCCGATCGAGTCCGGCAGCGGCGGTGCCCCGATCTTCCGCGGCATACCCGGTGAGTCCGGCTCGCAGCCGCTGAGCAGCGCGTACAACGAGCAGCCGTGGCTGGGTGACGCGTTCAGCTCGTTCACGGGCAACCCCAACGCGCTACCGGTGGACACCCACGAGATGGTGGGCATGGTGGCGCCGCGCGGCCTGTTCATCATGGAAAATCCGCACATCGACTGGCTGGCGGCCCGCTCCGGCAGCAACGCCGCCCTCGCCGGCGCCGAGATCTACAAGGCGCTGGGCGTCGGCGGCAACATCACGTACTGGTCCGACGTCGCCGACGGCACCCACTGCGCCAGCCGCACCGAGTGGCGCACGCCCCTCCAGCAGAACATCCAGAAGTTCCTGCTGAAGACCGGCAGTGCGGCCGGCACCATCCGGATCTCCAGCCTCAAGCAGGGCAACCTGGCCGAGTGGCGAGACTGGACGACCCCGACGCTGACCGACGGCGGCCAGACCACGCCGCCGCCGACCACCCCGCCGCCCACGACGCCCCCGCCCACCACGCCGCCGCCGACGACCCCGCCACCCACCACGCCCCCGCCCACAACCCCGCCACCGACCGGTAACGGCTGCACGGCGACGGTCTCGCTCAACCAGTGGAACGGCGGCTTCGTGGCCACGGTGCGGGTAACCGCCGGCTCCGCGGCGATCAACGGCTGGACGGTCGCGATGACCCTGCCGTCCGGGGCCAGCATCACCAACTCCTGGAACGTCACCCGCAGCGGCACGAGCGGCGCGGTCCAGTTCACCAACGTCAGCTACAACGGCTCCGTCGCCGCCGGCCAGTCGACCGAGTTCGGCTTCCAGGGCACCGGCACGGGCTCAGGCATGAACCCCACCTGCACCGCCAGGTAGGCGCCCTTCTCACCGACCCCGGGTCCCGCCCTCCGCGAGGCCCGGGGTCACGAACGTCGGGTTGGTGGGGCTCGGTGCGTGCCGCGAGCACCTCGGGCGCGAGCACGGGCAGCCGGTCGCTCGCCTCGTTGCATCAGACGGCGAGCTCCACCGAGGTCAGGGTCATTGATCAAACGTAGCTGTCGTCACCACGCCGCTTGAGGTCCTCGACCAGCTTCTTCACGTCTTGGGCGCGGTCGCGGGGGCAGACGAGCACCGCGTCGGGGGTGTCGACCACGATCATGTCGCGCACGCCGAGCGCGGCCACCAGCCGGCCGGACTGTGGCACGACCACGAGGCCGCTCGAGTCGCGCAGCAGCACGCCCGGCTTGTCGTCGGTCGGGTCGGCGCCCACCACGACGTTTCCGGCCGGGTCGGCGGGGAGCACGTCACCGAGCGTGTGGAAGTCGCCCACGTCGTTCCACCCGAAGTCGCCGGGGACGGTGCCGACGAGCCCGGCCGCCGCCGCGCCCTCCATCACCGCGTAGTCGACGGAGATCTTCGGCAGGGTCGGCCAGACCTCGGCGAGCACCTCCTCGCGGGCCGGCGTCTCCCACGCCTCGGCGATGCGCCGCAGCCCGGCGTGCATCTCCGGCTGCTGGCGGGCGAGCTCGGCGAGGAACGCGTCGACCCGCCACACGAACATGCTGGCGTTCCAGAAGTAGCGGCCGGACTCCACATAGGAGACCGCCACGTCGTACGCCGGCTTTTCCTTGAACTCCTCGACGACGCGGATCGGGCCGTCGCCGACGCCACCGCCGCACTGGAGGTAGCCGTATCCCGTCTCCGGGCGGGTGGGCGTGATGCCCACGGTCATCAGCAGGCCCTGCTGGGCGCCCTCCACCGCGCGGCGCACCGTCGCGACGTATCCGCCCGGGTCACCGATCAGGTGGTCGGCCGCGAACGAGCCCATCACCGCCTCCGGCTCGCGCCGGGCGATCACCGCGGCGGCCAGGGCGATCGCCGCGCAGGAGTCGCGCGGCGAGGGCTCGATCAGGATGTTTTCCTCGGGTACCCCGGTGAGCTGCCGGGCGACGGCCGCGGCGTGGGACACGCCGGTCACCACCAACGTCCGCTCCGGGGCGGTCAGCGGCGCCAGCCGCTGGACGGTCGCCTGCAGTAGCGAGGCGGCGGTGCCGGTGAGCGGATGCAGAAACTTAGGGTGACCGGCACGGGACAGCGGCCACAACCTTGTGCCGCTGCCTCCCGCCGGAATGACGGCGAAGAGCATCAGCCCATCATGCCTGCTGTGTGTTACGGACCACCGGTCAGGCGGCGGCGCGGCTCCACGCGGCGACGTGCACCTCGGCGCTCGACTCCCAGGTGAACTCCTTGGCCCGGTCGAAACCGGCCTTGGCCAGCGCCAACCGGCGGGCCTCGTCGTCGAGCAAGGCGGCGAGGTCGGTCCCGATCTGGGCCGGATCTTCACTCGTGTAGGCGACCGCGTCGCCACCCACCTCGGGCAGTGACAGGCGCGGCGTGGTCAGCACCGGTGTCGCGCAGGCCATCGCCTCCAGGATCGGCAGGCCGAAACCCTCCCCATAGGACGGGTAGGCCGCGACGAGCGCGCCGCCGAGGAAACCGGGCAGGTCGGCGTAGCGCAGGTAGCCGGGGCGGAGCAGGCGGAGGTGGGCCGGCACCTCGGCGACCGCGCGGTCGATGTCGTCGTCGTGCCCCTGACCGCCGGCGATTACCAGCGCGGGCGGGTCGGTGCGCTCGCGCACCGCCTGGGCCCAGCCGCGGATCAGATTTGGCACGTTTTTGCGCGGCTCCTTGGCGCCGAGGAACGCCACGTAGTCGCTGCCGCCGAGGCCGAGCCGGGCGCGGACCCGGGCCTTCTCCTCGTCGGTCGGCGGGTGGAACGCGGCGTGGTCGACCCCGTGGTAGGCCACGTCGATGCGGGTGGGGTCGGCGTCGAGCAGGCGGATCAGCTCGTCGCGGGTGGCCTTGCTCGGCACGATCACCCGCTCGGCCCGGCGGAGCGCGGTCTTGATCGCACTCCGGAAGAACGTGCGGCGGGACTTGTCGTAGTGCTCCGGCTCGGTGAAGAACGTCGCGTCGTGGACGGTCACCGTCACCGGGCAGCCGGCCCGCAGCGGGCATGTGTAGAACGGCGAGTGGAGCACCTCGGCGCCGACCTGCTGGGCCAGCAGCGGCAGCCCGGTCTGCTCCCAGGCCAGGCGGGCGGGGCGGTGGGCCACGGCCGCGGGGGCGGCGATCACCTCGGCGGCCGGCAGCATCCGCGCGTAGCGCTCCACGTCGGTGCGGAGGGCCACGACGGCCAGCTCCACGCCGGAGCCGATGACCTTGGCGACCGCGCCGAGCAGCCCATCGACGTATCTGCCGACGCCGCCCCGGTCGGCGGGAACACTCGTAGCGTCGACGAGTACGCGGGGCGGACTACCGGGGGTCACTGGGCGACTCCTTGAGATGCTCTGTGGTTGTGTTCAACAACACGTACGTAAAGCCTACGCCGGACGGTTGAGCCATCGTTGTCTGCGACGCGACGGTAAGACTTTTCCCGAAGTGAGTGAGTCGGGAGTGAGTACTGTCCGGCATTGTGATCGAACGCTTTGCCACCGCGGCCGCCGAGGATCCGGCCCGACCGCTGCTCACCTGGTACGACGACGCGACCGGCGACCGCACCGAGCTCTCCGGCGCCACCCTCGACAACTGGGTCTCCAAGACGGCGAACCTGCTGGTAGACGGCCTGGGGCTGGGTCCGGGCGACCGGGCCGGCCTGCTGCTGCCGCCGCACTGGCAGACCGCGGCCGTACGCCTCGGCGCGTGGGCGGCGGGGCTCGACGTCACGAATGAGAAAATTCCCGTCGATGTCATCTTCGCGTCGGCTGATCGGGTGGGTGAAGCGGCGGAACGGGGCGCCACCGAGCGCTTCGTGCTCGGGCTCGCCCCGATGGCGCTACCGATGCGGACAGTGCCGTCCGGTTTTGTGGACTACGTGGCCGAGGTGCGCGGTTTCGGAGACCGTTTCACGCCGTACCCAGATCAGAGCGACGGCGGCCTTGTGGAGCGTGCGGCCGCGCGTGCGGCTGAGCTCGGCCTGGAGGCCGGCGACCGCGTGCTCGTCGACGCCGTGAAGCATCCGGACCCGCTCGACTGGCTGCTTGCCCCGCTCGCCGCCGGCGCGACGCTGGTGCTCTGCGGCACGCTCGACCCGGCCAAGCTCGACGACCGGTCGGCCGCCGAGAAGGTCACAGCTCAGCTGGTATGACCTCGCGGAACACGCCCTCGTCGGTCCAGACGTAGAAGCCGGCCCGGTCGCTCAGCCAGGGCCGGGACCGCACCTCGCGCTCGTCGAGCACCTTCTCGTCGACCTCGAGGAGCACGTAGCGGGAGCCATCCGTATTGCCCTCGCGCCAGCCCGGGCCGTAGAGCGCGTCGACAAGCCGGTCGCGCCGGCCCGGCCCGAGCGCGCCGTCGACCACCCAGTCACTTGGCACCCTGTACCAGCAGGTGCGGGTGACCTTGGCCAGCGGGCTGAACGCGTGGTTGCCGTCGACCCACACGCCCAGCGTGTCGGTGACGGTCAGCCGGAGGTACGCGCTCATGGCCAATGAGACGCCGCGGCGTCCCTACCCGGTTGCTGACTGAGTGGTCAGTGCTTTCGAGCGAAACGTCGGAACTCCTCGAGGGACTCGGGGTTGGCTAGCGCGCCGGTCGCCGCGGCCTGCTGGATGGGCGTACCGGTGAGGATCCGCTTCACCGGCACCTCCAGCTTCTTGGCGCTGAGCGTGCGCGGCACCGCCCGTACCTGGTGGATCTCGTCGGGGATATGGCGCGGGGACAGCGCGGTGCGCAGCTCGCGTGCGATGCGGCCGCGCAGCTCGTCGTCGAGCTCCCGGTCGCCGGCCAGCACCACGAAGAGCAGCAGCTCGCCCTGGCCCTCGCCGTCGATGTGGACCACGACCGAGTCGACCACCTCGTCCAGGCCCTCCACGACGGAGTAGAACTCGGCGGTGCCGAGGCGCACGCCGCCGCGGTTGAGCGTGGCGTCCGAGCGGCCGGTGATCACGCAGGTGCCCCGCTCGCTGATCGTGATCCAGTCGCCGTGGCGCCACACGCCGGGGAAGACGTCGAAGTACGCCTCGCGGTAGCGGCTGCCGTCCGTGTCGCCCCAGAAGCCGACTGGCATGCTCGGCATCGGCGCGGTGATCACCAGCTCGCCGAGCTGGCCTTCTATCGAGTGGCCGGCGGGATCGAAAGCCTCGACGCGCGCGCCGAGGCAGCGGCAGGACAGCTCGCCCTCGTACACCGGGACGAGCGGGACGCCGCCGATGAAGCCGGTGCATACGTCGGTGCCGCCGGACAGGGACTGGAGCTGGACGCCGGGGCCGAACACCTCGTACACCCAGGCGAAGCCCTCGGGCGGCAGCGGCGCGCCGGTCGAGCCGACCCCGCGCAGCTTGGCGCCCGCGCGGGGAGTGAGCCCGGCCTTGCGGCAGGCGAGAAGAAACGGCGCGCTCGTGCCGAAGTACGTGACCCCGGCCTCCTCCGCCATCCGCCAGAGCGCGCCGAGGTCGGACTGAGCCGGTTTGCCGGGCTCCGCCCGGACCCCTGGGTTTCCGTCGAACATGACGATCGCGGCGCCCACCGCCGGGCCGGAGACGAGGAAGTTCCACATCATCCAGCCGGTGGTGGTGAACCAGAAGAACCTGTCGCCCGGGCCGAGGTCGTGGTGCAGGGCGAGCATCTTGAGGTGCTCGACGAGGATGCCGCCGTGGCCGTGCACGATCGGCTTGGGCAGCCCGGTGGTGCCCGACGAGTAGAGCACGTAGAGCGGGTGGTCGAATGGCACCGGCTCGAAGGTGAGCTCCTCGTCGGTCTCCGGCCACTCGTGGTGTCCAGGGTGCAGGTAGGGCAACAGGATGGTGTGGCGCAGCGACGGCAGCGCCTCCTGGATCGCGGCCACCTCGGCGCGCCGGTCGATGGGCTTGTCGCCGTACATGTAGCCGTCGACCGCGACGAGCACCGACGGCTCGATCTGCCGCCACCGGTCGACCACGCTCCGGGTGCCGAACTCCGGCGCACAGGAAGAGAAGGTCGCGCCGAGGCTGGCCGTGGCGAGCATCAGCACGTACGTCTCCGGGATGTTCGGCGCGTACGCGGCGACCCGGTCACCCCGCCCCACCCCGAGCCGGCGCAGCCCCGCCCGCGCCCGCCGCACCTGCTCGCGCAGCTCTGCCTTGGTGAGCGTGATCTGCTCGCGCGTCTGCGAGTACGCGATCACGACCGGGTCGTCCGGACCCAGGCCTGGCATCCGCAGCACGTGCTCGGCGTAGTTGAGCGTGGCGCCGGGAAACCAGCGGGCACCCGGCATCACCGCCCGCTCCAGCACGGCGGTCGGCTCGTCGTACGCGACGACGTCGAAGTAATCCCAGATCGACCGCCAGAATCCGGGCAGGTCGTCGACCGACCACTGCCACAGGTCGGCGTATCCGGCGAAGTCCAAACCACGGTGCTCGCGCAGCCAGCGCAGGTAGTCCCCGATCCGGGACCTCTCCCGCACGTCGGCCGGCGGCGTCCACAACACTGTGCCCGCACTCATCCGATCATCTTGCCCGCCTGCCAAGCGACGGCGAAACCGGTACGGTGCGCGCATGCGACATCTATGGAGTTTGCTCGCTGGCGTGGTCGCCGCGCCGCTCACCTGGGTGCTCGTCTCCATGGGCCAGTCCGGCTCGTCCAGCACGGTGGCCGGCTGGGCGGAGACCGGTCGATACGACACCCTGGACCTCATCGAGCCGGCCGCATATCTCGCGGTGGCCGGCATCATCCTCGGCGTGATCGGCACGCTGCGCTTCTCGCCGCTCGGCCCGCTGGTCGCCGGGCTGCTGCTGATCGCGGCGTACGCCGGGCTCTTCGCCGACCCGCTGGCCGTCCGGGACGCGGTGCCGGACAACTGGAACCTTCTCGACCGCGACATCCCGCTGCTTGTGCCGCTCGACAACGGCACGCTCCTGCTTATCGGCGCGCTGCTGGTGATCGCCGCCTTCAGCGTCCAGCGGTGGCGGCGCTGGCCGCTCGCGAGCGGGTACGCGCCGGAGCCGTTCACACCGCAGGACGAGCCGGACACCCTGCCGGACCTCATCACCGTCCCGCCGGCGACGTCCTCCTTCAGCGCTTTTGGTGCCGAACCGGACGAGACGCCGACCGTGCCCAATCGGCCCGCCGGTAGCACTCCGTGGTCGGCGCCTCCCGCCGGGGCGAGCAAGAGCACCGACGCCACGTAGTACCAGTTCAGGGGCTTGCTCACGGGGGGTACGGTGCCCCTGCGGATGATGATGGGGAGGGCACATGCGCCACGCGGGTTCGCTCCTGCTGTCGCTGTTTCTAGCGCCGCTGATCTGGGTCGGCACGGGCTACGGCCTGACCGAGGTCAACAAGGCCCGGGCTCAGCTGATCGGCGGGTTCGAGATCGAGATCCTGCTCGGCCTGCTCGCGCTGTTGGCGGCCGGCGGGCTGTACGCGCTGCTCACGATGGCACGCCTGTCCCCGATCGGGCCGGCCCTCATCGGGCTGATCTTCCTCGCGCTCGCCTCGTGGGCCGCGTTCGACCCGGAGTCCTACTTCGACACGATGCCGACGGACCTGCGCGACGGCGACTTCGCACTCACCTTCCCCGCGCTCGGGTACTCGGCCATGCTCGCCGTCCCGCTGCTCGCCACGCTGCTGAGCCCGCGCCGCTGGCGGCGCTATGCCCACCCGGCCGCGGCGACGCCGGCCGCACCCGCGCCGTACCCGATGCCCGCCGCCGGGATGCCCCCGGGCGCGGTGCCGCCGGGCGGTTACGCCCCGCAGCCCACGTTCGCGGCGACCCCGGGCTACCTGGCGCCGCCGCCTCCACCCGCTGCGCCCTACCCGGGTTCTCCCGCACAGGCGCCGACGGCGTTTCCGTCGACCCCGACGTCCGCGCCGCCGGTGCCGGTGCCTTCGTCGGCCCCGCCGATGCCGTCGAGCGCGCCGCCCGCGCCGACGCAGCGGATCCCGACGCAGACGTCGCCCCCGCCGGCCGAGCAGGAGACGACGACGCGGCTCAGCCAGCCGCCGCCCGCCGAAGCTCCGACGACCCGCATCCCGACGTCGCCGACGGCCGCCGCGCCGCAGCCCATCCCGCCGGCCGAGGCGCCCACGACCCGCATCCCGACGTCGCCCACCACCGCCCCGCCAGCGGCCACCCCGCCGGCCGGCGACCAGACCACAACGCGGATCGGCGCCCACGACACCGACGCCACCCAGCTCCTGAAGGGCCCGCCGCCGAAGGACGCCTACCCCAGGCCGGCCTGGTCCGCGCCGACGCCCCCACCGATCACCCCACCCGGCGCCCGAAAGCCCGACGACGACCTGGACGACCCAGAGGCCACCCAGCCCTCCCGCTGACAGGCCCAGGGCCTAGAGACTCGACGGCCTCGAGCGGATTTCCCGGCTCCGCGTCAGCTGCTGACCGCCGCTCCCGCCGGAGACCGCGGTGGCCGGCGGCTCGCCAGGGCTCGCCGAGACCCCCGGCCCCCGCTGCCAGCTCCGCGCACCAAGCCCCACCCGCGCCGCGGGCCCTGGCGTTTCGTCCCACATTGTCCGTTGCTAAAGTCGCTCTAGGAAGATCGTCCGGGCCTTCGTTGCCCTGAGCGACCGCCGCGATGGTGTGAGCGCCACCAGGCTCCAGATCTTGGAAAGTTATGGCGCTATTTCAACCCTAACTTTCCAAGATCTGGAAGCCGCCACCCGTCGGCTGTGACGCTGCGTCACGGACGGGCCAGGCCGGTGCGCCCGCGGCCTCACCCGTCCGCTGTTGGTCACGCGGCCACCGTGCGCGGACGCCGGCCTTCGGCACGCCGGCGGGTGCGGTCACGGTCACAAGATCCCTCCTCGACATCGCGGTGCCGGTTAGCTTAGCCTGCCCTTAGTTCAACCAGGAGGGTGTCACGTGAGCGGACTGAGCCGGCGGCGGCTGTTGATCGGTGGTGGCGCGGCGCTGTTCGTGCTGGCCGTCGCCTGAGCCGCCATGCTGTCCGACCTCCTGGAACGCTACAACGCCGCGGACGGCTTCCCGCCGGCGGCGAGCGACCGGGCGGGCGGCGGCTGGTACACGCTTCGCGAGCTGCACGCGGACGGCGGCGTACTGGCCGGACAGATGCGCGCCTTCGTCGCCTCGTCGGGCTGCCCGGCGGAGACGGCGGCCGCGCACATGGCCGGCTGGGTGACCGGGTCGTTCATCCGGCTGCTCGTCCACGCCTACTGCGAGGAGGGGCGGCTGCCACTGCTCACAGTGGACGGTACGGCCCTCCGCGCGGACAAGGGCGGCTGGTTCAACGCGCTCGCGGTCGGCGCGCCCCCGCTCGCGGTGCGGCCCGGCGACCCCTTGGCCGGCGAGCCGGGCGTCGAGGTCACGTCCACTATGGAGAGCCAGCTGCTGGGCACGATCCTCGCCCTGTCCAGCCCCGTCGTCGAAACGCTGCGCGGGGTGTCGCGGCTCGGCCGCCGTACGGCATGGGCGCTCGTCGCGGACACCGTGATGAGCGCGTTCGCCGGGGAGCTGCCGCCGGTCCCGGCGTACACCGCCGCGGCGGAGGCGGAGCGGCTGCTCGCCGGCGCCGGCCCGCTCGCGGTGCGGCGGCGGTGGGTCGGCCCGGTGCCGCTGGCGGCGGCGTGCTGCCTGGCCTACAAGCGCCCAGGCCTGGAGCACTGCGAACGGGTCTGTCCCAAGCTCGACGACGAGACCCGGCGCGACCAGATCACAACCTGGCTGCGTCAGCCCACGTGACGAGCTTTCGGACCGTGTTGATGCCCATCCAACGCAGCGGCTCCGGCGGCCACTGTGGAGACTCGTGCCCGACCCAGGGGAGCGAGGTCAGCTCGCTCTCCACGCCGAGGATCAGGTCGGCGAGGGTACGGCCGGCGAGGTTCGTCGTGCCGACCCCGTCGCCGACGTAGCCGCCGGCCCACGCCAGCCCGGTGTCCCGGTCGAGCCCCACGGACGCGGACCAGTCGCTCGCGATGCCGACCGCGCCGCCCCAGCTGTGCGTGACCGGCACCCCGGCGAGCGCGGGGAAGAGCTCGACCAGCGCCCGGCGCAGGGCGGCGAAGACGCGCGGCTCGGTGTCGTACTCGGCGCTCGTCTTCGACCCGAAGTGGTACGGCGCGCCGCGTCCGCCGAAGGCCAGCCGCCCGTCGGCCGTGCGCTGCCCGTAGACGATGAGCCGCCGGAAGTCGGCGAACGTCTCGCGCTCGGCCAGCCCGGCGGTGGCCCAGAAGTCGTCGGGCAGCGGGGGCGTGGAGATCATCAGCGAGTAGACCGGGGCGATCGCGCGGCGGGCGCCGGGCAGCCCCGGCGTGTACGCCTCCGTCGCGCGGACCACCACCGGGGCCCGCACCGTCCCGACCGGTGTGTCGGCCGCGCCCTTGCGCAGCCCGGTGACCGGCGTGCGCTCGTAGATGGTGACGCCCCGCCGCTCCACCGCGCGGGCCAGGCCGCGCACGAGCCGGGCCGGGTGGATCGCGGCGCAGTGCGGCGTGTACGTGCCACCGAGCACGTTCGTGGCGCCGCACCGCTTCGCCGCCTCCTCCGCGCTCAGGAGGGCGAGGTCCGGGTCCTCCTCGACGGCGGCTCGTGCCCGGCGCAGCTGTGCGGGCGTGCGGGCGAGCGTCACCGTGCCGCCCTTGCTCCAGTGGCAGTCGATGCCCTCCGCGGCGGCGACGCGTCCAACCTCGTCCACAGTGGAGTTCATCGCGTGCCGCATGGCGGCCACCGCCGCGGAGCCGTGCTGCCGGGCCATCCGGGACGCCGGGGTGGGGAAGAGGGCCGAGCACCAGCCGCCGTTGCGCCCGGACGCGCCGTACCCGGCGAACTCCTTCTCCAGCACCACGACGCGGAGCGAGGGTGCGGCGGCCGCCAGGTAGTAGGCCGTCCACAGGCCGGTGTAGCCGGCGCCGACGATCGCGACGTCGGCCACCAGCGACCCGTCCAGCGCCGGTCTCGGCGCCAGATCGTCGTCCACGGTGGACATCCAGAGGCTGTCCGCCTTCAGAGACGTCGCCATGCCTCGGCCAGTACGGCGCGCAGGATCTGCTCCATCTCGTCGAACTGCTCCTGCCCGGCGATCAGCGGCGGTGCCAGCTGCACCACCGGATCGCCGCGGTCGTCGGCCCGGCAGTAGAGCCCGGCCTGGAAAAGGGCGGTGGAGAGGAAGCCGCGCAGCAGCCGCTCGGACTCGTCGTCGTCGAACGTGGCGCGGGTGGCCTTGTCCTTGACCAGCTCGATGCCGTAGAAGTAGCCGTCGCCCCGGACCTCGCCGACGATCGGCAGGTCGTTGAGCTTCTCCAGCGTGGCGCGGAAGGCCGCCTCGTTGGCGCGGACGTGCCCGGTGAGGTCCTCCCGGGCGAAGATGTCGAGGTTGGTCAGCGCCACCGCGCAGGAGACCGGGTGGCCGCCGAAGGTCACCCCGTGGGCGAACATGCCGGTCTCGGCGAGGAACGGCTCGATCAGCCGCTCGGAGGCGATCATCGCGCCGAGCGGCGAGTAGCCGGAGGTGAGGCCCTTGGCCGTGGTGATGATGTCGGGCTGGTAGCCGTACCGCACCGCGCCGAAGTACTCGCCGAGCCGGCCCCAGGCGCAGATCACCTCGTCGGAGACGAGCAGCACGTCGTACGCGTCGCAGATCTCCCGCACCCGCTGGAAGTAGCCGGGCGGCGGGGGGAAGCAGCCGCCGGAGTTCTGCACCGGTTCGAGGAAGACGGCGGCGACGGTGTCCGGCCCCTCCCGTTCGATCGCGCGGGCGATCTCGTCGGCCGCCCACCGCCCGAACGCCTCGACGTCGTCGCCGTGCTCCGGCGCGCGGTAGAAGTTGGTGTTGGGCACCTTGATCGCGCCGGGCACCAGCGGCTCGAAGTCGCTCTTGATGCCGGGCAGCCCGGTGATCGACAGGGCGCCCATCGACGTGCCGTGGTACGCGATGTACCGGCTCACGACCTTGTGCTTGGTGGGCTTGCCGACCCGCTTGTAGTAGGCGCGGGCGAGCTTCCACGCCGCCTCGACCGCCTCCGAGCCGCCGGTGGTGAAGAAGACCCGGTCGAGGTCGCCCGGCGTGAGCGCGGTGATCCGCTCGGCCAGCTCGATCGCGGTCGGGTGCGCGTACGACCACAGGGGGAAGAACGCCAGCTCGGCGGCCTGCTTGGCGGCGGCCTCGGCCAGCTCGGTGCGCCCGTGACCGGCGTTCACCACGAAGAGGCCGGCGAGGCCGTCGAGGTAGCGGCGGCCCTGGGCGTCCCACACGTAGGCACCCTCACCGCGGACGATCGTGGGGACCTCGCCCTCGCGATAGCTGGCCATGCGGGTGAAGTGCATCCAGAGGTGATCGGTTGCGTTGCCCATGCCACGATTACCGCACATTGCTGGGGTGCCATGCAAGCGAATCCGTCACGCGAGAAACCGGACGCAACGGATTTCGTTGACTCTACTCCCCGCGTCGACCCTCGCCTCCTCCTACTGGCCGCCGCCCGGTCCACGCGGAGGAGGGTGATCGTCGGAGCGCTCACAAGACTTGGCGGCGTGACAGACGACGCGATGCGCTTCTTCCGCGAGTTCGCCCGCGCACCCCTCTCCGTGGGTGCGATCGCCCCCAGCTCGGCCGTCCTGGCCCGCCACATCTGCGCGACCGTCCCCGAGGGCGGCGACCCCGTGGTGATCGAGCTCGGACCGGGGACGGGCGCGTTCACCGACGTCATCCAGCGGCGGCTCGGCGGCCGCGGCCACCACCTCGCGGTCGAGCTCAACCCGGTCTTCGCCGGCCGGCTCGCGGACCGGTACCCCGGCGTGGACGTCGCCGTCTCCGACGCCGCGCACCTGGAAGACCTGCTGGGCGAGCGCGGCCTCGGCCGGGCCGACGCGATCGTGAGCGGGCTGCCCTGGGCGGCGTTCTCGGCGCGGCGGCAGGGGAGCGTGCTCGACGCGGTGCGGAGGGCGATGGCGCCGGGCGGCGCGTTCACCACGTTCGCGTACGTCCACGCGCTCTGGGCACCGCCAGCCCGGCGCCTGCGGTCGGCTCTGCGCACGGCGTTCGAGGAGGTCGTGGTCGGCCGCACGGTCTGGCGCAACGTGCCACCCGCGCTCGTCTACCACGCCCGCCGCCCGCGGACCCCCTAGGCGGTACCCCAGCTGTATGTCTGTTTCCGGAGCTTGAGGTAGACGAAGGCCTCGGTGGAGATCACGCCCTCGACCTGCCGTAGCCGGCTGATGATCTCCAGCAGGTGGTCGTCGTTGCGGCAGACCACCTCGGTGAGCAGGTCGAACGAGCCGGCGGTGATCACGACGTAGTCGAGCTCCTCCAGCTCGGCCAGGCGGTCGGCGATCGCGTCGAGGTCGCCCGTGGTGCGGAGGCCGATCATGGCCTGCCGCGGGAACCCGAGCTGGAGCGGGTCGGTCACCGCGACGATCTGCATGACGCCGGCGTCGAGGAGCCGCTGCACGCGCTGCCGGACAGCGGCCTCGGAGAGCCCTACCGCCTTGCCGATCGTGGCGTACGGCCGGCGCCCGTCCTCCTGAAGCTGCTCGATGATCTGCTTGCCGACGTCATCGAGAAGGGCGTGGGCCGCGCCGTCGCCCACCGCGTACCGCGGCTTCGCCATCCAACGCCTCCTCCAAGCGCACTGTTTCGTTCGTATTTCGTTGCGAATTGGCTCATCCGCAACGGAATCCTTGTGACAAGGCATACATCATGCCAGGATCAGGCGTCGGATCGTACGAAGCATTCTCGCGAACCACTCTGGAGCCGCACATGCGCCCCCTTCATAGCCCCCTGTCACCCGAAGCCAGGGCCGTGCTGTCGGCCACAAGGTTCTCACGGCGCACCCTCGTGCGCGGCGCGATGGCCTCGGGCGCGCTGGTCACCACGGGTGGCCTCCTCACCGCCTGCGGCACCGAAGGCACGAAGCAGTCCGAGGAGAGCTGCGTCAGCGACGACACCTCCACCACGGACAAGAAGCTCGCCTTTTCCAACTGGCCACAATATATGGACGTCGATGAGAAGGACGAGTCCAAGCACCCCACCTTGATCGCCTTCCAGGAGCGCACGGGTATCCAGGTCACCTACACCGAAGACGTCAACGACAACGACGAGTTCTTCGGCAAGGTGCAAAACCAGCTCTCCGGCTGCCAGTCGACCGGCCGCGACATCTTCGTCCTCACCGACTGGATGGCCGGCCGCATGATCCGCCTCGGCTGGCTGCAAAAGCTCAACAAGGGCAACGTTCCCAACGTCCAGGCCAACCTCCTCCGCTCGCTGCGCGCCCGCCCGTTCGACAAGAACGACGAGTACGCGGTGCCGTGGCAGTCGGGCCTCACCGGCATCGCCTACAACGGCAGCGTGACGAAGGAGGTGCGGACGATCGACGAGCTGCTCACCCGCGCCGACCTCAAGGGCAAGGTGACCTGCCTGACCGAGATGCGCGACACGATGGGCCTCGTCCTGCTGTCCAACGGGCACGACCCGAGCAACTTCACCGAGGCGCAGTTCGACGACGCGCTGGAGAAGCTCAAGAAGGCCGTGGCTTCCGGGCAGATCCGCAAGTTCACCGGCAACGACTACTCCACCGACCTGGCCAAGGGCGACATCGCCGCGTGCATCGGCTGGTCCGGTGACGTTATCCAGCTGCAGGGCGACAACGAGAAGATCAAGTTCGTGGCGCCGGACACGGGCCTCATGCTCTGGTCCGACAACATGCTGATCCCCAACAAGTCGGCACACAAGGCAAACGCCGAGAAGCTGATCGACTACTACTACGACCCGAGTGTCGCCGCCGAGCTCGCCGCGTACGTCAACTACATCTGCCCCGTGCAGGGCGCCCAGGAGAAGATCACGGACATCGACCCCGACCTGGCGAAGAACCCGCTGATCTTCCCCGACGACGCGACGCTCGACAAGACGAAGGTCTTCATGGCCCTCGACGAGGCGCAGGAGCGGTCGTACTCCACCAAGTTCCAGCAGGCAATCGGGGCGTGACGATGGCGGATAAAGGCGACCTGCGGTTGGTCAACCTGACGAAGCGGTTCGGGGTCTTCACCGCTGTCGACGACCTCAGCCTCACGATCCCGCAGGGTGGCTTCTTCGCCCTGCTGGGCGCGTCCGGCTGCGGCAAGACCACCACGCTGCGCATGGTGGCCGGGCTGGAGGAGCCCACGAGCGGCAAGGTGCTGCTCGGCGGGAGCGACATCAGCCGGCTCCGGCCGTACAAGCGGCCGGTCAACACCGTGTTCCAGAGCTACGCGCTCTTCCCGCACCTGGACGTCTTCGAAAACGTCGCGTTCGGCCTGCGCCGGCGCGGCGTCGGCGACATCCGCGCGCAGGTCGAGCGGATGCTCGCCCTGGTGCAGCTGGAGGGATACGGCAAGCGCCGCCCGGCCCAGCTTTCCGGCGGCCAGCAGCAGCGGGTCGCGCTCGCCCGCGCGCTCATCAACCACCCGCGGGTGCTGCTGCTCGACGAGCCGCTCGGCGCGCTCGACCTCAAGCTGCGGCGGCAGATGCAGATCGAGCTCAAGCGCATCCAGACCGAGGTCGGGCTGACCTTCGTGCACGTCACGCACGACCAGGAGGAGGCCATGACGATGGCCGACACGGTCGCCGTGATGAACGCGGGCCGCATCGAGCAGCTCGGCGCGCCGGCCGAGCTCTACGAGTTTCCGTCCACGCCGTTCGTCGCCAACTTCCTCGGCCAGTCCAACCTGCTGGCCGGGGAGGTGTCCGGCCGTTCCGGCCAGGACATCCTGGTATCGGCGTACGGTTCGCGCTTCTCCGTGCCCGCGGGCCGCTGCCGGGCCGTCGATGGAGACGTCTATCTGGGGGTACGCCCGGAGAAGCTCCATCTGGCGCCGAATTCCGACTCGGTGCCGGCGGGCCACCAGTGGGTGACCGGGGTCGTCTCGGATTCCTCCTATGTGGGCGTCAGCACGCAGTACCTCGTGCGCACCCCTTGGGGCACCGAGATTTCCGCCTTCGCCTCCAACGCCGGCGTGCTCGCCCAGGTGCCGGTCGGCGCCCAGGTGGTGGCCTACTGGCGGCCGGACCACGCGTTCCTGCTCAGCCGGCAGGCCGGTGCCGGCGACGCCACCCAGCCGCTGCTGGAGCCCGTCCCGTGAGTGTCGTCGGGCACCTGGGCACCGCGGTCGGTCCACATGAGACACCGCCACCCCCGCCGCGCCGGGGGCGGCGGCTCCTGCCGTACCTCCTGCTGCTGCCGGGCGGGCTGTGGCTGACGATCTTCTTCGCGGTGCCCGCGGTGCAGCTCGCCGCCACCAGCCTGTACGACCCTAGCGGGTCGCTGCAGGACGGGTACGCGATGACGTGGGAGTTCGGCAACTACGCCGACGCCCTCTCCGCGTACTGGCCGCACTTCGTGCGCTCGCTCATCTACGCCGGCATCGCCACAGTACTGTGCCTGCTGCTGGGCTACCCGCTGGCGTACGCGATCGCGCAGAAGGCCACCCGCTTCAAAAACCTGATGCTGGTCTGCGTCATCGCGCCGTTCTTCACCAGCTTCCTGGTGCGCACGCTGGCCTGGAAGACGATCCTGTCGGACAACGGCTGGGTCGTCGGCGTGCTGCGCGACGTCGGGATACTCGGCGCCGACGGGCGGCTGCTGGCCACCTCGGCCGCGGTGGTGCTCGGCCTGACCTACAACTTCCTGCCGTTCATGGTCCTGCCGCTCTACGCCAGCCTCGACCGCCTCGACGGCCGGCTGCTGGAGGCGGCCAGCGACCTGTACGCGAGCCCGCTGCGCGCGTTCGCGAAGGTGACGCTGCCGCTGTCGATGCCCGGCGTGGTGGCCGGCACGCTGCTCACGTTCATCCCCGCGGCGGGCGACTACATCAACGCCGAGCTGCTCGGCACGCCCAACCAGTACATGATCGGCAACGTGATCGACTCGGCCTTCCTCGTGCGACTCGACTACCCGCAGGCGGCCGCGCTGTCGTTCATCCTGATGGCCGCCATCCTCGCGATGGTGTTCGTGTACGTGAAGCGGGCGGGAACGGACGAGGTGCTCTGATCATGAAGCTGGGGCGCTGGCTGTCCGACCACTGGGTGATGGGCGTGGGTGTGCTCGTCCTCGCCTACCTCTTCCTGCCCATCGCCGTGGTCGTGGGCCTTTCGTTCAACGAGCCGTCGAGCCGCCTGTCGTACGACTTCAACAAGTTCACATTGGACAACTGGACCAACCCGTGCGGTCCGGGCGACATGTGCGACGCGGTCGTGCGCAGCGTGCAGATCGGCTTCATCGCAACGGTCGTGGCCACCGTGCTCGGCACGCTCATGGCGTTCGCGCTGGTGCGCCACCGCTTCCGGGGCCGGGGCGCGACAAACCTGCTCATCTTCCTGCCGATGGCGACGCCCGAGGTGGTGATGGGCTCGTCGCTGCTCGCGCTCTTCGTGGCCGGTGGGTTTCCGCTCGGCTTCTGGACCGTGGTCATCGCGCACGTGATGTTCTGCGTGTCGTTCGTCGTCGTCACGGTGAAGGCGCGACTGTCCGGGTTGGACAGCCGGCTGGAGGAGGCGGCGATGGACCTGTACGCCAGTGAGTTCCAGACCTTCCGCAAGGTGACGCTGCCGCTCGTCTTCCCGGGCATCGTCGCGGCCGCGCTGCTCGCGTTCTCGCTGTCGTTCGACGACTTCATCATCACGAACTTCAACTCCGGCACCACGGTCACGTTCCCGATGTACGTGTGGGGCGCCGCCCAGCGCGGCATCCCGCCACAGGTGAACGTCGTCGGCACCGCCATGTTCCTGATCGCGCTGCTGCTCGTGCTCGGCACGTCGGTACGCCGGCGGCGGGCGACCTGATGCGGATCCTGCTCGTCGGAGCCGGCGGGGTGGGCTCGGCCGCCGTCTCGATCGCCGCCCGCCGCTCGTTCTTCGACGCGATGGTGGTGGCCGACCTCGATCCCGACCGTGCTTTTCGCGCTGTGTCCAATATGGACAGCCGCTTCAGCGCCGCGGCCGTCGACGCGTCCTCGGCGGCGTCTGTCGCTTCGCTGTGCCGCGACTCCGGCATCACGCACGTGTTCAACGCGGTCGACCCGCGGTTCGTCATGCCCATCTTCGAGGGCGCGTACGCCGCTGGCGCCGACTACCTGGACATGGCGATGTCGCTCTCCAAGCCCCATCCCGAGCGGCCGCACGCGGAGACCGGCGTCAAGCTCGGCGACGACCAGTTCGCGCGGGCGAGCCGGTGGGTGGAGAGCGGACGGCTGGCGCTCGTCGGCATGGGCGTCGAGCCGGGTCTGTCCGACGTCTTCGCGCGGTACGCGGCCGACGAGCTCTTCGCCGACATCGACGAGATCGGCGTGCGCGACGGGGCCAACCTCGTCGTGGAGGGGTACGACTTCGCGCCCTCGTTCTCCATCTGGACCACCATCGAGGAGTGCCTCAACCCGCCGGTGGTGTGGGAGGCGGGCAGCGGGTGGCACACGACAGAGCCGTTCTCCGAGCCGGAGGTCTTCGACTTTCCGGAGGGCATCGGCCCGGTCGAGTGCGTCAACGTCGAACACGAGGAGGTGCTGCTGATCCCGCGCTGGGTCAAGGCCCGGCGGGTCACGTTCAAGTACGGGCTGGGCAGCGAGTTCATCGAGGTGCTCCGCACGCTGCACAAGCTCGGCCTCGACCGCACCGAGCCAGTGCGGGTCGGTGGCGTGTCGGTGGCTCCGCGCGACGTCGTCGCCGCCTGCCTGCCCGACCCGGCCACGCTCGGCGACCGGATGCGCGGCAAGACATGCGCCGGCACGTGGGTGCGCGGCACGGGGAGGTCCGGCGAGCCAAGGGCCGTCTACCTCTACCACGTGGTGGACAACGAGTGGTCGATGCGCGAGTACGGCCACCAGGCCGTGGTCTGGCAGACCGCCGTCAACCCGGTGGTCGCGCTCGAGTTGCTCGCCGCCGGCACATGGTCGGGCACCGGCGTGCTGGGCCCGGAGGCGTTTCCGGCCCGGCCGTTTCTCGACCTGCTGACCGCCTACGGCTCACCATGGGGGATGGAAGAACGATGACGAGATACGGCTCGATGTACGGCCCCGACATGACGTTTCTCGGTGTGGACAGGTGCGACCTCGGCGAGCCGTCGTCCTATGCGGACGCCGATGCCGTCATCGTGGGAGCACCCTTCGACGGCGGCACGTCGGCCCGTCCGGGCACCCGCTTCGGGCCGATGGCGATGCGGCAGGCCTGCTACATCGGGCAGGACGGCTCCCGCCCGTCGCTCGCGCTGCGCGTCGACGGCCTTCGCGACATCCGCGTGTACGACGCGGGAGACGTCGAGATGTTCGCCGGCGACATCGAGCGGGCACACCGCGCGCTGGAAGACGCCGTCGCCGCGGTCGCCAGCGCCGGCGCCATCCCGATCGTGCTCGGCGGCGACCACTCGATCGCCCGCCCCGACGCGACCGGGGTCGCCCGCCACGTCGGCTTCGGGCGCGTGTCGATGGTGCATTTCGACGCGCACGCCGACACGGCCGACATCGACTTCGGCTCGCTCTACGGCCACGGCCAGCCGATGCGGCGCCTGATCGAGTCCGGCGCCGTCCGCGGCGACCGCTTCCTCCAAATAGGACTGCGCGGCTACTGGCCCGGTCCGGCGGTGCTCGACTGGATGGCCCAGCAGCGCATGCGGTCGTACGAGATGAGCGAGATCGTCGCCCGCGGCCTCGACGAGTGCCTGACCGAAGCGTTCGCCACAGCGGTCGACGACTGCGACGGCGTGTTCCTGTCGGTGGACATCGACGTCGTCGACCCCGGCATGGCACCCGGCACCGGCACCCCCGAGCCGGGCGGCCTCACCGCACGCCAGCTGCTCGACGCCGTCCGCCGCTGCTGCCTGGAGCTGCCCATCGTCGGCGTCGACGTCGTCGAGGTCTCCCCGCCGTACGACCACGCCGACATCACCGCATACCTAGGCAACCGCGTCGTCCTGGAGACCCTCTCGGCCATCGCCCGCCGCCGCCTCGGCCCTCCCTGGGACCCCCGCCAACCCCTGCTCGACGGCCGCTAGACAGCGAGCTTCCGCGGTCGAGGTCCACGGGTCACCGTGAAGGATCTGTATCGCCAGGGCGAGCCGCATCCTTCACAATCCTCAGCCGTCGCCCGGCTCCGCGCGGCCCCGGGCTCATATCTACAAAGGAACGTGGAATAGGGCGGCGCCCGGGAGAGCGGCTGGGGTCCGCTCGTCCCGGGCGCCGGGTGTGGGCCTAGCGGTTCTGCCTGGGGGGCGGTGAGCCGCTAGGCCGGCTGGTGGGTTCGGTGGTGGGCTTGGTGGTGAAGCCGTCGCCGGAGCGGTCGCGGTCGTCGCCCGGCTTGCCGTCGTCCGGGCGCTCGTCGCCGCGCGGCGACGGGGTGCCGGACGGGCGTGGCTTCGGTGTGGCGCTGGGCCAGCGGCGCAGCAGGTCGTCGCAGAACTTGTCGGCCTTGTCGCGGTCGCGGCCGCCGGCCTTGTCGGCGAGCTCGCGGAAGTGGCTGTCGCCGAGCGCCTCGCGGCGGTGGTCGCGGTCCCTGCCGATGTAGTCGTGGCAGAGCCAGACAAGCCCGGGCGGCGCGGTCTTCTCGCCGGGGCGTCCGGACGGCTCGGTCGTCGGGCGGGTCTTCTCCGGCTTCGGGCTGTGCGACGCCGAGGGGCCGCCGAACTTCAGCGGTCCGGGAAGGGTGCCGGTCGTGCTGGCGAGCGCGACGCCGCCGACGCCGACGGCTCCGGCGGTCACGGCCGCGATCTTCAGGGTGAGCAGCTTTGCCAACGCACTCTTGATCATCGATTGCCTCTGCGGTTGGGAATTGGGCGCGAGCTGAGCGGCCCGGAAGGCGGCCATCGCCGCCGACTCGCCCAGGACCGGCCCACCGCCGCGTGGCGCGGCCGCGGCGGCGAGCACGGCGGCGAGGCGCGGATGTCCGGCGTCGCGCGCGTCCGTGCCACCGCGCAGCAGGCGCTCGGCCGTCGCGCGGTCTACGGGGCGGGATCCTTCGTGGCTGCTCATGTCACCTTCTTCAGCGCCGAGGCGTTCTCGGATGTCACAGCGAGGTCCTGAGCCAGGCGGCGCAGGCCCCGGTAGGCGGCCGTGCGGACCGCACCCGGACGCTTGCCCAGCACGCGGCCGGCGGTCTCGGCGTCGAGCCCGATGACCGCGCGGAGGAGTACGGCCTCGGCCTGGTCGCGGGGAAGCGTGCCGATCAGCGCGATCGCCTCGCTCGTGGCGACCGACTCGATGGCCGCCTCCGCGGTGTCCTCGGCCCCGAGGACGTCGGCGAAGTGGTCCGCGGGAGCGGGCACGCTGGGGCGCCGGCGGGCGCTGCGCAGATGGTCCATCGCCCGGTGCCGCGCGACGGTGACCGCCCAGCCGCGAAACTGGTGCCAGTCGCCGCGAAACGTGCCCAGATCGCGGGCGATCTGCAGCCAGGCCTCCGACGCCACGTCGTCCGCGTCGTCGCCGACGAGCACGCGCAGATAGCGCATCAGCACCGGCTGTAGCGTCCGGTAGACCGTGCGGAACGCGGACTCGTCACCGCCTTGTGCGGCGCGCACGGTGGCCGCCAGGTCCGGCGGAGCCTGGAGGTCGATCGGTGCCACCACTTCCATACAGGCGTGAACCTCCGTGGGTGTCAGGGTCCCCTCCCTAACAGCGCCACGGGCCGCGGATGTGTCACACCGCGGTGCCCACCGGCTTGACCTGCCGTGTCATCATTCTGGCTATCGAATCTTGGGCGGCAGCGGGGGTAGGCGCGGATCGATGGGTGACTTCGTGGACGCGGCGCTCGGTTTTCCGGCCGTGCTGTTCACCTTTCTCCTGGTGGTCGTCGTCGGCTACTGGATTCTCGTGCTGCTCGGCGCGCTCGACATCGAGGCGCTCGACTTCGACGCCGACGGCGATGTGTTGGGCGGCCTCGGTTTCGCCGGTGTGCCGGTGGCGGTCACCGCTTCGCTCCTCGTCGCGATCGCCTGGTTCGTCAGCCTCGCCGGCACGGTGCTTTTCGGCGGCGTGCCGCTGCTCGCGATCCTCGCGCTGCTCGTGGCGCTCGCGGTCGCGTGGTTTGCCACGCGGCTGCTCGTCAAGCCACTCCACAAGCTCTTTCCCAGCGGCCCGGAGGCATCCCGCGCCGACTTCGTCGGATCGGTGTGCGTCATCCGCACCGGGCGGGTCAGCCAGACTTTTGGCCAAGCGGAGGTTACCGCCGCCGACGGTTCCTCAGCGATCATCCAGGTGCGGCAGACCGGCGCCGACACGTTCAAGTCCGGCACCGCCGCGCTGATCTACGACTACGACGCCGACGGGGAGTTCTTCTGGGTCACCCCCGTCCCACACCCCGAACCACACGGATAAAGAGGGACCCCTCATGGACGTCATCACCACCGGCTTCGGCGTGCTCGTCGCCGTCGTACTCCTCGTCGTCATCGTGTTGCTGTTCATGGTGAGCCGGCTGTTCCGCAAGGTGGAGCAGGGTAAGGCGCTCATCATCTCGAAGATCCGGAAGGTCGACGTCACGTTCACCGGCGCGGTCGTGCTGCCGGTCTTCAACAAGGCCGAGGTCATGGACATCTCGGTCAAGACGATCGACATCGAGCGCACCGGCAACGAGGGGCTCATCTGCCGCGACAACATCCGCGCCGACATCCGGATCACGTTCTTCGTGCGGGTAAACAAGACGGTCGAAGACGTCATCAAGGTGGCGCAGGCGATCGGCACGGCGCGGGCCAGCGACCAGGAGACGCTGCAGGAGCTGTTCAACGCGAAGTTTTCCGAGGCGCTCAAGACCGTCGGCAAGCAGCTCGACTTCGTCGACCTGTACACGAAGCGCGACGAGTTTCGCGACCAGATCATCCAGGTGATCGGCACCGACCTCAACGGCTACAGCCTCGAGGACGCCGCGATCGACTTCCTGGAGCAGACGCCGATGGCGCGGCTCGACCCGGCCAACATCCTTGACGCGCAAGGCATCCGGAAGATCACCGAGCTGACCGCGATCGAGCACGTGCGGACCAACGAGTTCCAGAAGACCGAAGAGAAGGAGATCACCCGCCAAAACGTCGACGCCCGCCAGGCGATCCTGGAGCTGGAGCGCCAGCAGGCGGAGGCGGAGATCAAGCAGCGCCGCGAGGTCGAGACCATGCGGGCCCGCGAAGAGGCGGAGATCTCCCGGGTACGGGCGGAGGAGCGCCAGAAGGCCGAAGGCGCCAACATCCGGGCCGAAGAGCAGCTCGGCATCCAGCTGGAAAACAAGGCCCGCGAGATCGCCGTCGCGGAGAAGAACCGCGAGCGGGTCATCGCGATCGAGAGCGAGCGGATCGAAAAGGACCGCATGCTGGAGGTCATCGCCCGGCAGCGGGAGACCGAGCTGACCACGATCTCCAAAGACAAGGAGGTCGAGGCCGAAAAGCGGTCGATCGCCGAGGTGGTGCGGGAGCGGATCGCGGTCGAGAAGACCGTCGCCGAGCAGGAAGAAAACATCAAGCGCCTGCGGGTGGTCGAGGAGGCCGAGCGGGTGCGCCAGGCGACGGTCATCCAGGCCGAGGCCGAGGCGCAGGAGGCGCTGGTCAAGGACATCAAGGCGGCCGAGGCCGCGGAGCAGGCGGCCAAGCACAAGGCCCGCGAGGCGCTGGTGCTCGCGGAGGCGCGGCAGCAGGCGGCCGAGCTCGACACCCGGGCGAAGATCCGGTTGGCCGAGGGCGCGCAGGCCGAGGCGGCCGCGGCCGGCCTGGCCGAGGTGCAGGTGCGCGAGCGCGACGCGGCCGCCATCGAGAAGGTGGGGCGTGCCCAGGCGGCCGTCGAGCGGGAGAAGGCGCTCGCCACGGCCGAGGGCGCGGAGAAGCTCGGCCTGGCGGAGGCCGCTGTCGAGCGGGAGAAGGCGCTCGCCGCGGCCGAGGGCGCGGAGAAGGTCGGCCTCGCGGAGGCCGCCGTCGAGCGTGAGAAGGCTCTCGCGCAGGCCGACGCGGTGCGCGAAAAGCTCAAGGGCGAGGCGGAGGGCCTCACCGAGAAGGCCGCCGCGATGGCCGCGCTCGACGAGGCGACCCGCGAGCACGAGGAGTACCGCCTGCGGCTGGAGGCGGAGAAGGAGATCCGGCTCGCCGGCCTCGACATGCAGCGGCAGATCGCCGAGTCGCAGGCGACCGTCGTGTCGAAGGGCCTGGAGAAGGCCAACATCGACATCGTCGGCGGCGACAGCATCTTCTTCGACCGGCTGATGAGCTCGATCTCCGCGGGCAAGGCGGTCGACGGCTTCGTCGGCCACTCCGACGTGGCACAGGCGCTCGGCAAGTCGTGGCTCGACGGCTCGTCCGACTTCACCAAGGACCTGGCCGAGATGCTGCGGTCGCTGAGCACGGCCGACGTGCAAAACCTCACGCTGTCGGCGTTCCTGCTCCAGCAGATCAAGGCTGGAAACGCCGACGCCGACAAGCTCAAGGAGCTGCTCCAGACGGCGAAGCGGCTCGGCCTCGCCGACGCGCCCCTCGCTGAGCTCAACGCGAAATGACGGTTACCGCCGAGGCTTCTCCGAAGCTTGACGTCGGCACCTACGAGGTCCTGCGGGGCCGGCTCGCCGATCGGTCGGCCGAGCTGGCCCGGCGGGCGGAGGCGCTCAACGCGCGCCGCCTGGAGGTGTTCGGCAGCGCGGAGATGCGGCTGGTCGGCACCGAGCGGATCCGTACCGAAAACAACTGCGTGCCGCGCGACATCGTGTCGATCGGCGGGCTCATGCTCTTCGGCTACAACGTCTTCATCGGGCTCAAGCCGGAGACGACCGTTGACGACGTGTTCGCGGTACACGCGTTCAGTCGCGACGGCGAGGCGTTTCGCTTCGAGCCGGCCGGCGAGGTGCCGTGGCTGCGCGACCCGCAGTTCCTGCGCGACTTCGGCGAGCTCTACCGGTACTACCGGGAGACCCGGCTGCTCCAGCTGCGCCGGCTCGACGCGCGGCTGCTCGCCGTCTTCCAGACCGGCCCCAACATCGAAGACCTGCGCGTGCTGCGGTGGCAGGTGGACACCGACGGCGCCGTGTCCTACATGGACAATAGGGGCGAGCGCGACCACACGTTTCCCGCTCCGCACGACTTCGAGTGGGTCGAGACCACGCGGGAAAACCACATCCTCGGGCGCCACCCGCACATCTCCATCGGCGACGAGGTCTTCGTGGAGACGGTCGGCGGCACGCTCACCGTCAAGGTGGAAAACAACACCGAGACCGGCGAGGGTATCTACGCCGAGCCGGTCGACGAGCCGCTGCAGAGCCTCGCCGACGCCGACATCCACTACGCGCGGGTGGGTCCGCTGATCCTGCTGCGCGTCCGGCCGTACAAGGAGACGGTCTGGCGCCACCTTGTCTTCAACACGCGTACGAAGACGGTCGTGCGGCTCGACGGCATCGGGCAGGCGTGCCAGCGGCTGCCCGAAGACCACGGCATCATCTTCCCGGGCGGCTACTACCTCGCCACGGGCGTCAACAAGACGTTCGACACCGAGGTGGGGAGCCTGGAGTTCGACCGGGTGATCCGCTCGACCAACGGCGAAGACGTGCTCTACGTCTTCCACGCCCGGAAGGAGGGGCGCACGCTCCTGCTGCCGTACAACGTGATCCGCAAAGAGGTCGCCACGCCGATCCCGTGCCACGGCTACTCGCTCTTCGACGACGGCACGCTGGTCGTGTTCCGGGCGACATCGGAGGAGCCGACCCGGGTGCACCCGATGCAGGTGTGGCAGACGCCGTACCTGTCCGACACCTTCGCGGCGGCGCAGCCGGTCGGCACCGGGCCGCTGGAGCGGGTGGGCAACGCCGACCTCGTGCGCGGCATCTCCGACTGCCTCTCGGTGGCCCGGATGGCCGACGAGATGCGGCCCTCCACCGGTGTCTTCGAGGGCCTGATCGCCACCTGCGCCCGCATCTTCGACCACTACCACTGGCTGGGCGAGCAGGAGCTGGGCGACCTGCGTACGCCGCTGTCCGAGGTGCGGGCCACCGCCGAGCAGGTGCTCGACGAGTTCGAGAAGGTGCAGGCGCTCACCGCGCAGGCCGCCAGCGCGCTGGAGGAGACGGCCGGCCGGATCCAGTCGCTCGTCCGGCGCACCCGCGGCGAGGCTCCACAGTCGACGGACGGCTGGGTGGCGCAGCTGGCCGACCTCCGCTCGGCGCAGGGCCATCTTGTGACGCTCCGGGAGCTGCGCTATGTGGACACCGCGCGGATCGACGAGCTGACCCGGGTACTCGACGAGGAGCTGGCGTCCGCCGCGAAGCGCGCGGTGTCGTTCCTGCGGCGGGACGACGCGTTCACCGGCTATCACGCGGAGATCGACGGGCTGGTGGCCGACGCCGAGGGGATCAAGACCGTGGCGGCGGCCGGGCCACTCGGCGAGCGGCTCGCCGCGCAGGCCGAGGGGATGCAGGTCCTCACCGAGGTGGTGGGCTCGCTCGACATCGCCGACGCCACCGTGCGCACCTCGATCCTGGAGCGGATCGGCGAGGTGCTCGGCGGCGTCAACCGGGCGCGGGCCACATTGGAGGGTCGCCGCAAGGAGCTGCTCGCCACCGAAGGGCGGGCCGAGTTCGCGGCCGAGTTCGCGCTGCTCGGCCAGGCCATCACCGGCGCGCTCGCGGTCTCGGACACCCCGGAGCGCTGCGACGAGCAGCTCGGCCGGCTGCTGCTCCAGCTGGAAAACCTCGAGTCGCGGTTCGGCGAGTTCGACGACTTCCTCGCGGACCTCGGGGCCAAGCGCACCGACGTGTACGAGGTCTTCTCCGCGCGCAAACAGGCGCTGCTGGACGAACGGGCGCGCCGCTCCGACCGGCTCGTCGACTCGGCCGACCGCATCCTCGCCAGCGTGCACCGGCGGATCGCCGCGCTGAAGACGATGGACGAGGTCAACACCTACTTCGCCGGCGACCCGATGGTGGCCAAGCTCCGCTCGGTGGCGCAGGATCTGCGCGACCTCGGCGACCCGGTGCGCGCCGAGGAGCTCGACGGCCGGATCAAGGCGGCCCGCCAGGAGGCCGGGCGCAGCCTGCGCGACCGCCTCGACCTGTACAGCGACGGCGGCGAGACGATCGCGCTGGGGCGGCACCGCTTCGCGGTCAACACGCAGTCGATCGACCTCACGCTCGTGCCGCAAGACGGGCGGATGGCCGTCGCGGTCACCGGCACCGACTACCGCGCCGCGGTGCGCGACGAGGCGTTCGAGGTCACCCGCCCCTACTGGGAGCAGCTGCTGGTCTCGGAGACGCCGGAGGTGTACCGGGCGGAGTTCCTTGCCGCGTCGATCCTGCTCGACGCGTCACCCGGTGCTGTCGTCGCGGGGGACGGGCTTCGTGATCTGGTCCGGCGCACCGCCGAGTCACGCTACGACGAGGGATACGAGCGCGGCGTGCACGACCACGACGCGACGGTGATCCTGGAGGCCCTGACGCGCCTGCACGCGGGTGCGGGGCTGCTCCGCTACCCGCCCGCCGCCCGCGCGGCCGCGCAGCTCTTCTGGGCGTACGGCACGGACGAGGCGGCCCGCGCCGCGTGGTCCACAAGGGCCGGTTCGCTGGCTCGGGCGCGCGCGGCGTTCGGTGTTTCACCGGCGATCGGAGAGTTGCGCACTTCGCTCTCTACAGCGGTGAGCGACTTCCTGCGTGAGCGCGGCCTCCCGGTGGACGCGCACCTCGCCGGCGAGTACCTCTTCGAGGAGCTGGCGAGCGCGCCCTTCGGATTCGTCACCAGCGCCGGCGCCCGCGATCTGCTCGACCGATTCCGCCGGGCGAGGGTGGAGTCCTTCGACGAAGACCTCCGCGCGCTCGGCGACGACCTGGCCGCCCGGTACCAGATCGCCTCGGCGTGGCTGACCGCGTTCGCCGGCGACGAGCCCGCGCCCGACCTGCCCGAGGCGATCGCGATCGAGCTGTGCGGAGCCGAGCTGCCGCGCCACGACTCGTCCGCCGTACTTTCCGCCACTGTGGACGGTCTGCTCGGCACCCACCCCCGCATCGCCGGCCGCAAGCTCGACCTGCGCCTCGACGAGGTGCTGACCCGCATCCGCCGCTTCCGGGCCGAGCGGGTGCCGGGCTTCCGCGCGTACCAGCGGCAGCGCAACGACCTCATCGGCCGCGAGCGCGCCCGGCTGCGCCTGTCCGAGCACCAGCCGAAGGTGATGAGCGCGTTCGTCCGCAACCGCCTGCTCGACGAGGTCTACCTGCCGCTGATCGGCGACAACCTGGCCCGCCAGCTCGGCGCGGTGGGCGATGCCAAGCGCACCGACCAGATGGGCCTGCTGCTGCTCATCTCCCCGCCCGGCTACGGCAAGACCACGCTGATGGAGTACGTGGCGAGCCGCCTCGGCCTCGTCTTCGTGAAGGTCAACGGCCCGGCGCTGGGTCACGCGGTCACCTCCGTCGACCCGGCCGAGGCGCCCAACGCCACCGCGCGGCAGGAGGTGGAGAAGATCTCGTTCGCCCTCGAGATGGGCAACAACGTCCTGCTCTACCTCGACGACATCCAGCACACGTCGCCCGAGCTGCTGCAGAAGTTCATCTCGCTGTGCGACGCGCAGCGCCGGATGGAGGGCGTGTGGGACGGGCGAACGCGCACGTACGACCTGCGGGGCAAGCGGTTCGCGGTGTGCATGGCCGGCAACCCGTACACGGAGTCGGGCCAGCGCTTCCGCATCCCGGACATGCTCGCCAACCGCGCCGACGTGTGGAACCTCGGCGACGTGCTCTCCGGCAAGGAGCAGCTGTTCGCGCTCAGCTACATAGAAAACTCGCTGACCGCCAACCCCGTGCTCGCTCCGCTCTCCACAAGGGACCGTGGCGACCTGGAGCTGCTCGTGCGGCTGGCGAAGGGCGACGAGTCGGTGCGGCCGGATCAGCTCGGCCATCCGTACTCCGCGGTCGAGCTGGAGCAGATCCTCGCCGTGCTGCGCAAGCTGCTGCGCGTCCAGCAGGTCGTACTCACCAACAACCAGGCTTACATCGCCTCGGCCGCCCAGTCGGACGCGTCCCGCACCGAGCCGCCGTACCAGCTGCAGGGCTCGTACCGAAACATGAACAAGCTGGCCGAGCGGATCGTGCCGGTGATGAACGAGGACGAGCTGGAAGCCGTCATCGACGACCACTACCTGGGCGAGGCGCAGACGCTGGCCGCCAACGCGGAGGCCAACCTGCTCAAACTGGCGGAGCTGCGCGGGCGCCTGACCGGCGAGCGGGCCGAGCGGTGGGCCGAGGTGAAGGCCGGCTACCTGAAGGCCAAGGCCCTGGGCGGCGCCGAAGACGACCCGATGAGCCGCGCCGTGGGCGCGGTGGGCCTCCTGGCCGACCGCGTCAGCGCCGTCGAATCCGCCATCGACCGCGCCGCGGAGCGCCTCCACTGAGTCCCTGCCGCCTCCGTAGCCAAGACGGTTGGCGGACTCAGCCCGGCCGGTGCGGCCTCGCCGTCGTGGCATACGGTCCCGCCGGAGGCGGGCAAGGGGTAGCCGCGACAACGGCGGACGCGTGCGGCCGCGGGAGCGACGGTCCAGGGCGGGCCGCCGCTCCCGCCGGAGACCGCGCGGGCCGGCGGCTCGCCAGGGGGCTCGCCGAAATCCCCGGCCCCCGCTGCCACCTCCGCGCCCCAAGCCCCACCACCCCGACGTCGGCGTCTGGTCCACATTGTCCGCTGCCGGCTCGGCGAGTGGGAGGATCGCTACAGGCTTTCGTCGCCCGCGATGTCCGTCGTGGTCCAGGTCGCTGCTCCCGCAGCCTCACCCTGCACGGACCTGTGCGCGCGGGGACCCTTTGGTGCGTGGCCAGCCGCGCGGATGGGTGCGGCCACGGACCACGGCGGGCGTCGTGGTAGCCAAAATGGGCGAAATGGGCAGG